>ERZ1023494.13-NODE-13-length-45456-cov-635.796590_pt1 | contig 45456 bp, 43 predicted proteins | sample MGYA00380542_ERZ1023494 | MGnify/ENA primary metagenome ERZ1023494 (study PRJEB33173, sample SAMEA4830349) | metagenome | study: EMG produced TPA metagenomics assembly of the PRJEB25223 data set... | reverse complement strand
TCATAATTAATCTTTTTTCTTCCTAAAAAAAAATAAATGATAAATAAACTTAAAACTTATTTTAAATAAAAAATAAATTTACTTTTTTATAAAGATTTGATTTTTGTTTAAATATTTTTTTTTTTTTTTTTTTTTTTTTTTTTTTTTTTTTTTTTTTTTTTTTTGAGGCTAAACTTTTCGCAAAATATCACTTTTTTATTCTCCAAATATAGAATAGAATGCACGCGATTTCACTAAGAAAAGTGTATTTACTATTAATTTTATTAAATATAAGGTAAATAAAAATGAACAAAATTTTTAACGTTATTTGGAATGTTGTGACTCAAACTTGGGTTGTCGTATCTGAACTCACTCGCACCCATACCAAATGCGCCTCCGCCACCGTGGCAGTTGCCGTATTGGCAACCCTGTTGTCCGTAACGGCTGAAGCGAGCAGTAGTGCTTCTGTTACGAGTAGGTTGAGTGTTTATGGCACAACTGCTAATTTCAATCCATCACCAATTACAGAACTTGAGAAACAAAATGATTTTGCTTATAGCGGTTTATTAAATCTGTATGAAAGAGATACAAAAAATAAGCAACAGTTCTTAGTTACCGATGATACGGTGGCAACCGTAGGCGATTTGCGTAAATTGGGTTGGGTATTGTCAACCAAAAACGATACGGTGAACGAGAAAAACCAACAAGTCAAACAGGCGGATGAAGTGTTGTTTGAAGGCAAAGGCGGTGCGAAGGTTACTTCCACCTCTAAAAACGGTAAACACACCATTACCTTTGCTTTAGCGAAAGACCTTGATGTAACCTCTGCGAAAGTGAGTGATAAGTTGTCGATTGGTTCTGGTAACGACAAAATCAATGTGACCAGTACAACTGATGGTTTAACCTTTGCAAAAGAAACGCCTGTAGCGGGGGGGACAACTGATACTAAGGTTCATTTAAATGGTATAGCTTCAAGTTTGACCGATCCGAGAGTGGGTGGAAATACTGCACATTTAACTTTAGATACTGATGTTAGAGATAAGATTAGTAATCGTGCAGCAAGTGTAGCTGATGTATTGAATGTAGGCTGGAATATTAGAGGTGCTAAAGCGGCAGGTGGCGATACCGAGAATGTTGATTTGGTAACGGGCTATGATAATGTTGAGTTTGTTACAGGTAATAAAGATACGCTTGATGTTGTATTGACAACCAAAGATAACAACAAGACAACTGAAGTGAAATTCACACCGAAAACCTCTGTTATCAAAGAAAAAGACGGTAAGTTAGTTACTGGTAAAGAAAAAGGCGAGAATGGTTCTTCTACAGACGAGGGCAAAGGCTTAGTTACTGCAAAAGCTGTTATTGATGCGGTAAACAATAGTGGTTGGAGAGTTAAAACAACAGGTGCTGCTGCAGGTCAAGATGGCAAGTTTGAAACTGTCACATCAGGCACAAATGTAACCTTTGATAATGGTAATGCGACTACAGCTATCGTAAGTAAAGATAATAAAGGTAACATCACTGTTAAGTATGATGTAAATGTTGGCGACGGTTTAAAACTTGATACTGCTAACAGCAAAATCACTGCAGATACGACCGCACTTACTGTAACAGGTGGTAAGGCATCTGTTCCTACTGCTACTAATGGTGTTGATAACAGCAAGAAACTTGTTAATGCGGAGGGTTTAGCTGATGCGTTAAATAAACTAAGCTGGACTGCAACTGCTGACAAGGATGGCACTGGCGAGGTTGAGCCTACAACTTTAACAGAGCAAGAAGTTAAAGCGGGCGACAAAGTGACCTTTAAAGCCGGCAACAATCTGAAGGTCAAACAAGAGGGCACAAACTTCACTTACGCACTCAAAGATGAATTGACGGGCGTGAAGAGCGTGGAGTTTAAAGACACAAACGGCGGTACGAACAGTGCAAGCGCGAAGATTACCAAAGACGGCTTAACCATCACGCCGGCAAATGGTGCGAATGGTGCGGCGGCGACTGATGCCGACAAGATTAAAGTTGCTTCGGACGGCATTAGCGCGGGTAATAAAGCAGTTAAAAACGTCGCGGCAGGCGAAATTTCCGCCACTTCCACCGATGCGATTAACGGCAGCCAGTTGTATGCCGTGGCAAAAGGGGTAACAAACCTTGCTGGACAAGTGAATAAAGTGGGCAAACGTGCAGATGCAGGTACAGCAAGTGCATTAGCGGCTTCACAGTTACCACAAGCCTCTATGCCAGGTAAATCAATGGTTTCTATTGCGGGAAGTAGTTATCAAGGTCAAAATGGTTTAGCTATCGGGGTATCACGAATTTCCGATAATGGCAAAGTGATTATTCGCTTGTCAGGCACAACCAATAGTCAAGGTAAAACAGGCGTTGCAGCTGGTGTTGGTTACCAGTGGTAAAGTTTGGATTATCTCTCTTAAAAAGCGGCATTTGCCGCTTTTTTTATGGAAGGTATTATTGTTTCAACCAAATGAATTTGTGTTAAATTTCCTTTTGATGGTTAAAGCGTAATGTTTTTAAGTTGAATTAAAAAGATGAAAATAAAGACTTGACAAAACCTATAAATATCCTTTAGAAGAGAGCTGTAACAAAAAAATAACAAATCACATAACATCATATAAAGGGTATCTTATGAATATCGTTCCGATCAGTGAATCGGCGGTGGTTTGCTCTTTGCCACCCCCAGCTTCCATTCAACAACAACGCCAATTATGGGCGTTCGCTCGTCAATTGCAATCAGAACAAGATATTGTAGAAGTTGTCTTGGGAATGAATAATCTTACGGTTTTTACCGATTTTTTCGTAGATTTTAAGCCGCTTGTGCAACGTTTAGAACAACTTTGGGCTGAATTGAAAGTATCGGATTTTCAAGGACGCCATATTGAAATTCCTGTTATTTATGGGGGAGAGCGAGGTCAGGATTTATCTGATGTAGCGAAATTTCATCACACGACACCAGAGCGGATTATTCAGATGCACAGTGAACCTATTTATACTGTGTATATGATTGGTTTCCAAGCGGGCTTTCCTTATTTGGGTGGTTTACCTGAAAATTTACACACGCCACGCCGTGCCACGCCAAGAACGGTTGTTCCTGCTGGTTCTGTTGGTATTGGGGGCGCGCAAACGGGGATTTATCCTTTTGCTTCGCCAGGTGGGTGGCAGTTGATCGGTTATACTAAGCAAGCACTTTTTGATAAAAATCAAGCACAACCAACCTTATTACAAGCTGGCGATACTGTGAAATTTATTGTGGAGGGGATTGAACTATGATTGAGGTGCTTGATGTGCAATCCCGCACGACTATTCAAGATTTAGGACGTTTTGGTTTACGCCGATTTGGTATTAGCCATTGTGGGGCAATGGATAAATTAGCCTTACGTGCAGGCAATATTTTATTGGGCAATGCAGAGAATGTTCCTGCTATTGAAGTGCCTTTAGGTGGTATTACATTGCAATTTCAGAAAGATATGAATTTTTGTGTGACTGGTGCTTTTTATGAAATGGCGTTAGATGATAAGCCTATTTTTGCTTATTGGCGTTATCAAGCACGTGCCGGTCAAATATTAAAAATGACCCGTGCAAAAATTGGAATGTATGGTTATTTATGTGTTCAAGGCGGTTTTGTTTTGCCTCAAGCATTGAATTCTTGTAGCACGGATTTAAGAGCGAAAATAGGGGGCATTGAGGGACGTTGTTTGCAGGCAGGCGATCAGCTACAAACGGCAAATGATCATATTTTGCGTAGCGAAATTGGTATTGCGCCGATTCCGCTTCGAGATGTTATTCGTGCTTTGCCATCTTCTGAATATCAGGCGTTTAAACGAAAATCCCAATATTATTGGTGGCGAAATAAATGGACGTTGCAAAGTAACAGTGATCGTATGGGTTATCGTTTTCAAGGTCAGACATTAGAATTAAAGCAGCCGTTGGAAATGCTATCTCACGCCATTCAGTTTGGTAGTGTGCAAGTTCCACCAAGTGGTCAGCCTATTATTTTGATGGCTGATGCGCAAACCACAGGCGGTTATCCTAAAATCGCTAATGTGATTGATGCTGATCTTGGGGCTTTGGCACAGGTACGTTTAGGCTCAACGATTAAATTTGAAGCGGTTAGCTTACAAGAGGCTGCTAAATTACGCCGTAAAAATGAAATATACCTTGATCAAATTAGGAGAATTGTTGATGAAAAAAATTGATTTAAATGCAGATATTGCAGAGGGTTTTCCTTTTGATGAAAGTTTATTGCAGTTGCTTTCTTCTGCAAATATTGCCTGTGGCTTACACGCTGGGGGCGCAAAGGAAATGCAAAGTGCGGTCAAATTTGCGAAAGAAAATAAGGTGCGTATTGGCGCGCACCCTAGTTTTCCTGATCGCGAAAATTTTGGTCGTACGGCAATGGCGTTGTCTTCACAGGAATTAATCGCACATTTGCGTTATCAATTGGGGGCATTAAAAGCGATTTGTGATGGCGAGGGGGCAGTAATTAGTTATGTTAAACCTCACGGTGCGTTATATAACCAAGCAGCAAAAGATGAAAAAATAGCGCGTGTAATTGCACAAACCGTTTATCAATTTGATCCGAATTTGAAATTAATGGGGTTAGCAGGCAGTTTAATGTTGCGTATCGCAGAGGAAGAAGGGTTGCAAACCATTTCTGAAGTTTTTGCCGATCGACATTATATGCCTGATGGGAGTTTAGTGCCTCGTTCTCAACCAAATGCAATGGTAAAATCTGATAAGGAAGCTATTCAACAAGTGTTACAAATGGTAACAAAGGGGCAAGTCAATGCCATTGATGGAAGTCTCGTGCCTGTAAAAGCAGAAAGTATTTGCTTACACGGCGATAATCAACATTCTTTGCAATTTGCTAAACGCATTGTGGAAGAATTAGAAAAAAATCATATCAAAATAACGGCATAAGCCGAATAAACACATAACATCAACTTAACAATGGAGGTGCTTTATGGCATCAATTACTCACAGACGAAATGCGGTTTTAGGGGCGGCTTTCTTAATGGCGACATCCGCCATTGGGCCCGGGTTTTTAACTCAAACCGCAACCTTTACCAATACTTTATTAGCGAGTTTTGGCTTTGTTATTTTATTATCAATTTTGTTAGATATTGGTGCTCAACTTAATATTTGGCGAATTGTTATTGTGTCTGGCAAACGCGCGCAAGATATTTCTAATGCGGTTTTTCCGAAAGCAGGGTATTTTCTTGCTGCGCTGATTGTGATGGGCGGACTGGCTTTTAACATTGGTAATGTTGGCGGTGCGGGGCTTGGTTTAAATTCTATTTTTGGTATAGCACCAGAAATAGGCGCAGTGATTAGCGGTATTATTGCTATTTTGATTTTTTTGCGTAAAGAAGCGGGCTTATTAATGGATCGTTTTGCACAATTAATGGGCTTTATTATGGTCGCACTCACGTTTTATGTAATGTTTAAAACTGAACCGCCTGTGGCTGAAGCGGCATATCATTCCTTTATTCCAGAACAAATTGATCCCATTGCTATTGTCACATTAGTGGGGGGAACCGTAGGTGGTTATATTACTTTTGCAGGCGCGCATCGCTTATTAGATGCTGGCATTCAAGGCGAAAAAGCAATAGCTGAAGTGAGCCGTAGTTCTGTTTCAGCCATTTTAATTGCTTCAACGATGCGTATTGTATTATTTCTTGCGGTACTTGGCGTGGTGTCAAAAGGTGTGTCTCTTAATCCTAAAAATCCAGCTGAAACGCCTTTTGAATATGTAGCAGGCAATTTTGGTCAAGTGTTATTTGGGGTGGTTATTTGGGCAGCGTCTATCACATCGGTTATTGGTGCGGCTTATACTTCAGTTTCTTTCTTAACGACCCTTTGTCCAACTATTGAACGCAATCGTAATCGTTGGATTATTGCCTTTATTGTGATTTCTACCGTTGTTTTAGTCACAGTGGGAAAACCTGCTGCTGTATTAGTCTTTGTGGGAACATTAAATGGCTTAATACTGCCGATTGCATTGGCATTAATTTTGTTAGCTGCTTATCGAAGCGATATTGTTGGCACTTATAAACACCCTGTTTTTTTAGCTTTTTCAGGCTGGTTTGTTGTGGTTATTATGGCAATATTAAGTGGAAAAACGATTATTTCTTATATTTCTAGTTTTTTTAGCTAACTAATATTTTTGTGAAAGGATCTGCATTTCATGATGTTAAATATCAGTCATTGAAATGCAGATTTTATTTTATGATTTATTTTTTGCCTAATTGTGGCAATACGGAATCTTTAACTGCGTTTAATAAACCTGTTTGCGCATAGATACCAAGTTTACCTCGGGTATCAGACACATCTAAATTACGCATTGTTAATTGACCGATACGATCAATAGGATCAAATGGCGCATCTTCCACTTTTTCCATACTTAAACGCTCTGCTTCGTAGGTTAAGTTTGCCGATTCGGTATTTAAAATTGTGAAGTCGTTACCACGACGAAGTTCAAGGGTTACTGTGCCTGTAATTGCTTTTGCCACCCAACGTTGAGCTGTTTCACGCAGCATTAATGCTTGCGGATCAAACCAACGACCTTGATATAATAAACGACCTAAACGGATGCCATTAATACGATATTGTTCGATGGTATCTTCATTGTGAATACCTGTGACTAAACGTTCGTAAGCAATATGCAATAATGCCATCCCCGGTGCTTCATAAATACCACGAGATTTGGCTTCAATAATACGGTTTTCGATTTGGTCAGACATTCCTAAACCGTGACGCCCACCAATACGATTGGCTTCTAGAATAATATCAACTGCATTATCAAAATGTTTGCCGTTTAATGCCACAGGGACGCCTTCTTCAAAAGTAACTGTGACTGTTTCAGGTTTAATTTCTACATTGTCATCCCAAAATGCTACACCCATAATAGGCTTAACAATTTTCATACCTGTGCTTAATTGTTCTAAGTCTTTTGCTTCGTGAGTTGCACCGAGCATATTGGAATCAGTGGAATAGGCTTTTTCAACGGACATTTTGTAGTCAAAACCATTTTCAATAAGGAATTGAGACATTTCTAAACGACCGCCAAGTTCTTCAATAAATTGTGCATCCAACCAAGGTTTATAGATTTTTAAATTCGGGTTTGTTAATAAGCCATAACGATAGAAACGCTCAATATCATTCCCTTTGAAAGTTGAGCCGTCGCCCCAAATGTTTACATCATCTTCTTTCATTGCTGCAACAAGCATTGTGCCTGTTACTGCACGACCAAGTGGTGTGGTGTTAAAGTAGGGAATGCCGCCTGTCGAAATATGGAATGCGCCACATTGAATTGCGGCAATACCCTCGTGAGCAAGTTGTGCACGGCAATCAATTAAGCGCGCATTTTCTGCACCATACGTCATTGCTTTTTTAGGGATTGCGTTGTAATCGTCTTCATCGGGTTGCCCTAAATTGGCAGTGTAGGCATAAGGTACCGCACCTTTTTGACGCATCCAAAGTAATGCTGCACTGGTATCTAAGCCGCCAGAGAAAGCGATTCCCACTTTTTGACCTTTAGGTAAGCTCTGTAAAATAGTATTTGACATATATTTTCCTTACTAATAATTAGGATTGAATAAATAATCGATTTTTGTGAATAAAAAATCGATAAAATATAACCGCACTTTTCCTGTTTGTCTAGTATTTTATGCATTAAGGCTAAAAATCTTTATTTGTAATAATGCATAAAAATCCCTGCTGTAAAAAGCAGGGATTTTGATCTCTATTTTGTTAATAAATCCAGTGCTTCTTGATATTTATCAACGGTTTTCTGAATAATATTTTCTGGCACTTTTGGTGCGGGGGCTTGTTTATTCCAGCCGCTATTTTCTAACCAATCGCGTACAAATTGTTTATCGAATGATGGGGGATTTGTTCCTGCTTGGTAAGTGTCCACAGACCAAAAACGGCTAGAATCTGGCGTTAATACTTCGTCCATTAAAGTGAGCGTGCCATTTTCATCTAAACCAAATTCAAATTTTGTGTCGCAAATAATAATTCCTTTAGTCAGTGCATATTCTGCAGCCTCGGTATAAAGTGCAATAGCTTTTTCTTTTACTTGTGCGGCTAAATCAGAGCCGATAAGTTTTTCACATTCTGTATAGCTGATATTTATATCGTGATTACCAACTTCTTCTTTGCTTGATGGCGTGAAAATAGCTTCGGGTAATTTGCTTGCTTCCACCAAGCCCTCAGGCAATTTTAAACCGCAAATAGTGCCTGTTTGTTTGTAATCTTTTAAACCACTGCCAGTTAAATAACCACGTACAATAGATTCAATTTTAATTGGGGTTAAACGTTTACACACGACGGCACGATCTTTGATTAAATCCGCTTCTTCTTTGGGTAGTACATCATAAACGCTGTCGCCAGTGAAATGATTGGGCATAATGTGAGCAAGTTTATTAAACCAAAAATTGGAAATTTGCGTGAGGATTTCGCCTTTTCGTGGAATGGGATCATCTAAAATAACATCAAAGGCAGATAAGCGATCAGAAGCAACCATTAGCATGCGTTTATCATCGATTTCATAGAGATCGCGTACTTTGCCAGAATAGATTTTTTTTAGACTTAGCGTGAGGGATTGTTGTGTCATCGTTTTGTACCTGTATGAAAAAACTGGTGCGTATTGTACCGCACTTTTAACACAAATAAAGCAAACGTTTGCTATTTTTAAAAAGAAATAAAAATTCCCTGAAATTTCAGGGGAAGTATAGGGGGTAAAATGTTTATTATTGGAAATTCAGTAAATCCTATTAATTATTGAGCGGGTGGATTGGGATTATCCAATACGTCCCACAGGCTTTCTTGTGGTGGTGTTTCTGTTTCAGTTGTTGGCGTGAGAGAGGGAGATGATATTTCTCCACAGAAATTCTGACCATTATTTAGCCAAACAGGAATTGTTTGATAACTCTCACAATCCCAGCCACCGTATTGATTTATCCCCACCCATTTCACTGTTGCAGGAGGCGTAATTGCTAATTTTTCAATATTCGTACGGTTTAAATAATCTTTATAAATTTGCAATGCGCCAGAAGCACCAGTCAGTTTTGTTTCGCCATTATCATCGCGACCAAGCCAAACTGTGCTGATATTTTTTCCGTCAATTCCCACAAACCACGTATCGCGAGCTTCATTGGTTGTGCCTGTTTTGCCTGCTAAATGTAAATCAGCGTAATCTTTTTGCAAACTACGTGCAGTGCCTCGTTCAACAGTTTGTTGCATTGCAAATAATGTTTGGAATGCCGCTTCTTGTGGCACCACTTGTTTTACACTTTTATCGTGTTGAAAAATTAGGTTACCTTGACGATCTGCAATACTATCGACGGTTGTGAGCGCAATTCTCCCACCTTGATTGGCAAGGGTTTGATAAAGTTTTGTGACATCATAAGGCGAGATGGTATAAGAACCGAGTAACATCGCAGGCACTTTAGGAATTTCTACATTATCCCAGCCCATCGCTTTTTGTGTGTCAATAACTTTACTCAAGCCGACTTTCATTCCAATATTCACTGTCGGAATATTTAAAGAACGCGTTAAGGCATCCATTAACATTACTGAACCACTATATTTTTTGTCATAGTTGCGTGGCTGCCAAGGCGGGCTACCTTTGACATTAATTGTTATTGGTTGGTTATTAATTGGGGTATTCAAACGGAACTGTTCTGGGTTAGAAAGTGCGGTCAAATAAATCGAAGGTTTTACTAAAGAACCAATCTGACGTTTTGCCATTAATGCACGATTAAAGCCTGCATATTGCGTTTGCAAACCGCCAACCACTGCACGAATTTCGCCTGTGCGATAATCCGTTATAATCATTGCACTTTCTAAATGGGGATTTTTCGTTTTCAGTTGTAATTGCGAAACGGTATTGACCACTGCATTTTCTGCTTGGGCTTGTTGTTTTAAATCCATTGTGGAAAAAATACGTGCACCAAGTAAGCTCGACATTTTGTGTTCGCCCAGTTCACGGCGTAAATCTGCTTGTAAAGTTTGAATAAACGCAGGGTATTTACGCGAGATTTGCCCTTTCTTTTGTACACCTAAAGGTCGCTGACTTAATAATTGATAAAGTTCATCGCCGATCATTTTATGTTCAAGCATTAGCTTTAAAACAATGTTGCGACGTTCGAGCGCGTTTTGCGGATTTCGCCACGGATTATAAAGTGAAGGCCCTTTGACCATCCCCACTAAAAGGGCAATTTGATCTAAGCTAATTTCACGAATCGAACGACCAAAATAAAATTGGCTGGCTAATTCAAAACCGTGAATTTGCGTATCGCCATTTTGTCCGAGATAAATTTCATTGAGATAGGTTTCGAGAATGCGGTTTTTATCGTAACGCCAATCTAACACCAATGACATCAAGGCTTCGTTGGCTTTGCGTGTAATGGTGCGTTCACGTGATAAAAATAAATTTTTGACTAACTGTTGAGTGAGCGTACTGCCGCCCTGTACCGTTTGACCTGCACGAATATTGGCAATTAATGCGCGTAAAATCCCCACTGGATTAATGCCATTATGTTCATAAAAGCGGCGATCTTCTGTTAAAATTAATGTATCAATTAATAAACGGGGATAATTTTGTAAAGGAATAGCTAAACGATCTTCGTTGTCTGATTGCAACATCGCAATCAATTTTGGTGCAAGACGAAATTCATCAACAGTTTTGACTGTGACTAAATCTTCAATGCGAGATAACTTATTATTGCTAAAACGCAAACGTAAAACTCGTTGTGGTTCTGCTTTATCGGGGAAAGGAAAAGCACGACGAAGCACTACAATGCTATCATCTTCTAACTTGAAATCGCCAGGGGCGGCAACCATTGTGGTTTGGCGATATTCGTTATCTAATAAAATTTGAATGATTTCATCAAAAGTGAGATTATCGGCAATTTTCACACTTTCTAAGCGACTATAAACTTCCGCAGGCAAATGCCAAATTTGTCCATCCATTTTAGAACGGATTTGCCAATCGAGATAACCGCCGTAAAAAATCGTTAAGACAAGCACAGTGAAACTAAATTTCAGTAAAAAACCTTTAAAAGTGCGGTTATTTTTTGGCGTGTTTTTCGATGATTTTTTAGCGGAGTGTTGAGAAGTCATAGTGAGTTAAGCAATAAAATCAACATAAGATTGGAGAAAATGAATAAAATCTTGCGTACCGCAAAAAGCAAGGCTTTCTTCGTCATAATAATGGAAATCTTGTTCTAAAATTTCATCTGATTCAATGGCGAGATTGTTGGCGCGCACCATTACTTCATCAGAATTTAAAAATAACGTATATTCCGCACCGACTAAGACTTTTTCTTGATTTTCAATAAGTGATTTTGCAGTGGAAAGTGCGGTTAAAATCTTGTCTGAATTTGACCGCACTTCTGTGTTGAACCAGTTAGCAAGGGCAATGTGTTCCATTGAACATTTGACGGATACATTGCCTTGATAATGTGTAAATTGAAAATCCATCTTAGATACTAAAGGATGAACCACAGCCACAAGTGCTGGTGGCATTTGGATTATTTACAGTAAAACGTGAACCCTCTAAACCCTCAGTATAATCGACTGTACCGCCGATTAAATACTGTAAGCTCATCGGGTCAATCACAAGTTGAACCCCTGATTTTTCAATGGTTAAATCGCCGTCATTGACTTTTTCATCAAAGGTAAAACCATATTGGAAACCGCTGCAACCACCCCCTGTGATATACACGCGTAATTTCAAATCAGTATTTTCTTCTTCGCTGATTAAACTTTTTACTTTATTTGCCGCTGCATCAGTAAATGTCAGTGGCACCGCAATATCATCTATCATAACTATTTCCTACTTTCCTAAAATTTCAATCCCGCCATTATCTAATAACCCTTTACTCCATTCAAGTGTAATCCAGTTTTTTCCTAGAAATCGTGCTATAATCTCGCAAAGTTTTTTCAAAAAAGTGAGATAAAAATGGCTATTCCAATTAGAACTGAAAAAGAAATTGTAAAACTGCGTGAGGCCTGCAAATTGGCTTCGGATGTGCTGGTGATGATTGAACCTTACGTAAAAGCAGGTGTAACTACAGGTGAACTTGATCGAATTTGCCATGAATATATGGTAAATGAACAAAAGGTTATTCCTGCTTGTTTGAATTATCACGGTTTCCCAAAGGCGACCTGTATTTCCATTAACGAAGTCGTCTGTCACGGTATTCCAAGTGATGATAAAGTGTTAAAAAATGGCGATATTGTGAATATTGATGTTACCGTGATTAAAGACGGTTATTTTGGCGATAACTCAAAAATGTATATCGTGGGCGGAGAAACGAATATTCGTAGTAAAAAATTAGTGGAAGCGGCACAAGAGGCATTATATGTTGGGATACGCACTGTAAAACCCGATATTCGTTTAAATGAAATAGGTAAAGCCGTGCAAAAATATACGGAAAGCCAAACTTTCAGCGTTGTGCGTGAATATTGCGGACACGGCGTTGGTACGGAATTTCACTGCGAACCTCAAGTATTGCATTATTACGCCGATGATGGCGGTGTAATTTTAAAACCCGGAATGGTGTTTACCATTGAGCCAATGATTAACGCAGGCAAAAAAGAAGTGCGCGTAATGGGAGATGGTTGGACAGTAAAAACCAAAGATCGCAGCCATTCAGCACAATACGAACATCAACTTGTTGTCACGGAAACTGGTTGTGAAGTGATGACTATTCGCGATGAAGAAATTGCAGAAGGTCGAATTTCGCGGATTATGGTGAATGTGTAATTGACATAAAATTATAAGATAAGGGCGTAGATATACGCCCTTTTTGTTTTTCTTTATAATAAAACGACTTCGATCTAACAAAAGGCAATTCATATGCTGTTTTCTCCGACACTATCTTCTCCTTTAACGCCAAGTGCGGTCAAAATTGAGCGAGAAAATCTCAAGCAATTTGAGCTCGAGAATTTTTCTTGTTATTCCATTTTTGAGCTTATTGAAAATCGCTGTGATTTTTATGATGCCTTATTGATTCAACTTTGGCAGGAAATGGAGTTAAGTGAACAACAGGAGATTTCTTTAATTGCGGTGGGCGGTTATGGACGGCGTGATATGTTTCCTTTGTCGGATTTAGATTTTTTGATTTTAGTCGAGCAAACCCCAAGCCCAAAGATTGAAGAAAAGATTACCCAATTTATCCAATTTTTATGGGATTGCGGTTTTGAGGTGGGAAATAGTGTTCGAACCTTAGCACAATGCGAATCGGAAGGAAAACAAGATATTACGATTGCCACCAATTTATTAGAAGCAAGATTTCTCACTGGAAATCGACCGCACTTTGATGCGCTAAATGAATTGGTAAAACGTGCTGATTTTTGGTCGAAAGAAGATTTTTTTAATGCCAAAGTGCAAGAGCAAATAGAACGTTATCAACGTTACCATAATACGGCTTATAACCTTGAGCCAGATATTAAGTTCAGCCCTGGTGGTTTGCGTGATTTGCATTTGTTGTATTGGGTGGCGTTGCGTCATTCTGGGGTTTTGACCCTTGAGGCCATTTTACAAAGTGGTTTTATTTATCCTCAAGAATATCTGCAACTACAAGAAAGTCGCGCATTTTTATTTAAAGTGCGGTTCGCTTTGCATTTGATTTTGAAACGTTACGATAATCGTCTGTTGTTTGATCGTCAAATTAAAGTCAGTGAATTATTGGGTTTCCGAGGGGAAGGCAATCCAGCTGTGGAAAAAATGATGAAATGTTTTTTCCAAGCATTGCACCGAATTTCGCTGATTAGTAATTTGCTGATTCAGCATTATCGAGAAAATGTGCTTTCATCAAATCAGGATACTGTGATTGACCAATTAGACGATGATTTTCAACTGATTAACCAATCCTTATGTTTGCGTAATAGCTTTGTTTTTCAAGAAAAACCAGCGCGAATTTTAGATCTATTCTTTTATTTAACGCAGTACGAACAGGCCAATATTCATTCTGATACTTTGCGTCAATTACAAATTTCCTTAGATCAATTACCACAAAAATTATGCGAAATTCCTGCCGCTCGGGAAAAATTTCTACGTTTATTTAATCAACCTAATGCAATTAAACGTGCGTTTATGCCGATGCACCAATATGGTGTATTAACTGCGTATCTTCCGCAATGGCAAGCCATTGAGGGATTAATGCAATTTGATTTGTTCCACATTTATACGGTGGATGAGCATACATTGCGCGTGATGTTGAAATTGGAAAGTTTTCTGTCACAGGAAAGTGCGCAAGAACACCCCATTGCTCATCGAATTTTTAGCCAACTTTCTGACCGCACTTTACTTTATATTGCGGCGTTGTTCCACGATATTGCAAAAGGGCGGGGCGGTGATCACGCAGAACTTGGCGCAGAAGATGTGGCAGACTTTGCGCAATTACATGGTTTAGATCGCCGAGAAATTGATACCCTTGCTTGGCTAGTTCAATCCCATTTGCTGATGTCAATTACGGCACAACGCCGTGATATTCATGATCCTGAAGTTGTCATGAATTTTGCGGAAGCCGTGCAAAATCAAGTTCGATTAGATTATCTGACCTGTTTAACGGTGGCGGATATTTGTGCAACCAATGGTAATTTATGGAATAGCTGGAAACGTTCGCTTTTTGCCTCTTTATATGAATTTACAGGACGGCAATTTTCACAAGGCATGAAAGAATTGCTTGATTATTCAGAAAAATCGGCAGAAAACCGAAAACTTGCACAGCAAATTTTAACGCAGGATTATTCCGATATTGCACCAATCTCTATTGAGAAATTATGGACTCGTTGTCCAGAAGATTATTTTGTGCGTAATACGCCAAAACAAATTGCGTGGCATACAAGTTTGCTGGTGGATTTCGTTGAGGCATTATTAGTGAAAATTAGTAATCGCTTTTCACTTGGCGGCACGGAAGTGTTTATTTATTGCCAAGATCAACCGCACTTATTTAATAAAGTGGTGAGTACCATTGGTGCAAAAAAATTCAGTATCCACGATGCGCAGATTATTACGACACAAGATGGTTATGTTTTTGATAGCTTTATCATCACAGAACTTAACGGTGAATTAGTGGAATTTGATCGTCGCCGAGAACTAGAGCAAGCACTCACATTAGCCCTTCAAAGTGAAAAATTATCCGCACTTTCTATTACGCCGAATCGTCAGCTTCAACATTTTACTGTGCAAACCGACGTACGTTTTTTACACGAAAACAAAAAAGAGCATACTGAAATGGAACTGGTTGCCTTGGATAAACCAGGGTTATTAGCCCAAGTTAGCCAGATTTTCACTGAGTTAAATCTCAATTTATTGAATGCAAAAATTACCACGGTGGGCGAAAAAGCCGAGGATTTTTTTATTTTGACGAACCAATTTGGGCAAGCACTTGCAAGAGAGGAAAGGGAAATATTAAAACAAATTCTTGTGAAAGAAATTAACTAACTAATAGTATAGTTTTACGACGATATATTCGTTGTAGAAGATTAGGTCTGATTTTCTACAAAAAAGGACGCTTTCAGCGTCCTAATTTCAAAATGATTTCGCTACATTTTTAAAGTATCACAAGCCTTTTTATTACCCTTATCACAAGCCTTACGGAACCATTCTTTAGCTTTTGAAAGGTCACGTTTAACACCTTCTCCATTGTGATACATCGTCCCCAAATTAAATTGAGCCTTTGCATGTCCCTGTGCAGCTAAAGGTTGCAAAAGTTTGAGGGCAGCTTGATAGTCTCCTTTATTAGCAGCTTCAAAGCCTTGTTGAAATTTCTGTTCTGGCGTATCTGCCTAAGCCGTAGATTGAACAGAAAAAATTGAAGTAGCTAACAATGCGCTAGTGAGAAATGTTTTTGTCAGTTTCATATAATAATCTCTAGATTGATTTATAGAAGACGCCAAAATTTTTGTTTGGCAATATATTTTTAGTATCTACTGAATTGTCAAACTAAAAACGAGTCGTCATTATACTTTGAATTTATAACCTAACTGACTTTCTTGATTTTTTAACGTTTAAATAAGGCAATATGTGTAGCTATTCATAAGGTTGATATCTTTCTTGTTGTACTAAACAAATTATATTTGATGTCCTTATAAACTACTTGGGGGGAGCTGTTAAATTTAAATATAAAAACAGTGGCGTTAAAGTGAAAAATAGGGCTTCTTGAAAAATATATTTCTAGGTAAATTTGCCTTATGTTATCCTTTGCAAAAAATTTTTAGGATCACATTATGTTGAGTATTTTTGTTACTTTTCTTGGCTCGTTTTTAACATTGATTGTGATGCGACCCGTTGCCAATTGGATTGGATTAGTCGATAAGCCAAACTATCGTAAACGTCACCAAGGCACAATTCCGCTAATCGGTGGCGTATCGCTTTTTGTTGGTAATCTTTGCTATTACCTAATGGAATGGGATCAGCTTCGATTACCGTATCTCTATTTGTTCAGTATTTTTGTTTTATTGGCGATTGGGATTTTAGATGATCGCTTTGATATTAGCCCTTTTTTAAGAGCAGGCATTCAAGCGATATTGGCGATTTTAATGATCGATCTAGGCAATATTTATCTCGATCATCTTGGTCAAATTTTAGGGCCTTTCCAATTAACGCTAGGTTCTATTGGGCTGATTATCACTGTATTTGCCACTATCGCGATTATTAATGCCTTTAATATGATTGATGGTATAGATGGATTGCTTGGTGGGCTTTCTTGCGTTTCTTTTGCGGCAATTGGTATTTTAATGTATCGAGATGGGCAAATGGATATGGCACATTGGAGCTTTGCTTTAATCCTGTCGATTTTACCTTATTTGATGCTAAATCTAGGGATTCCATTTGGACTGAAATATAAGGTGTTTATGGGCGATGCGGGGAGTACATTAATTGGTTTTACCATTATTTGGATTTTGTTATTGAGTACGCAAGGAAAAGGGCATCCTATGAATCCAGTAACCGCACTTTGGATCATTGCGATTCCTTTGATTGATATGGTTGCGATTATTTATCGCCGTGTACGTAAAGGTAAAAGCCCATTCCGCCCAGATCGTTTACACGTTCATCATTTAATGGTGAGAGCAGGTTTAACATCAAGACAAGCCTTTTTATTGATTACGCTTGTTTCGGCAGTTTGTGCAACTATTGGTATTTTAGGGGAAATTTATTATGTGAATGAATGGGCGATGTTTGTCGGCTTTTTCATTTTATTTTTCCTTTATGTCTATTCAATTACGCGTGCGTGGCGAATTACCCGTTGGGTCAGAAGAATGAAACGCCGTGCAAAACGGTTGAAAAAAGCATAAAAATAAAGGCTTGTGTTATTAAATCACAAGCCTTTATTTTTTGAGAAAATTCACCGCACTTTTTAATATTTTGATGATCTATTTTTGTAGATAGAAAAAATCCCCAGCCTTTTGGCTAGGGATTGAAATTTGGAGCGGGAAACGAGGCTCGAACTCGCGACCCCGACCTTGGCAAGGTCGTGCTCTACCAACTGAGCTATTCCCGCAATAATGCTTCTATAATGTGAAATTGGAGCGGGAAACGAGGCTCGAACTCGCGACCCCAACCTTGGCAAGGTTGTGCTCTACCAACTGAGCTATTCCCGCAGTTCACATCAGTGAATGGGGTGGCATTATACAAATATTTTTAGGGCTTGCAAGGGCAATTTCATAAAAAGAAATTTTTTTGTTGAAGTTTTCGTCAATCTAATTTGATGAAATGTTCGCGATAATAAGCTAGCTCTTTAATCGATTCTCGAATGTCATCAAGCGCCAAATGGGTATTTTCTTTTTTAAAGCTTTCTAAAATTTCAGGTTTCCAACGCGCTGCAAGTTCTTTTAATGTGCTCACGTCTAAATGACGATAATGAAAATAATCGGCTAAATCAGGCATATATTTCACTAAGAATCGTTTATCTTGGGCAATGCTGTTACCGCAAATTGGCGACGCACCTTTTGGCACCCATTTTTTTAAAAAGTCTAAGGTTTGTAATTCTGCTGCTCGTTCGGTAAGTTTGCTGGCTTTTACGCGTTCAATTAAGCCGTTTTCACTGTGAGTTTTTTGGCACCAATCATTCATTTTATTGAGTAATTCATCAGACTGATGAACCGCTAATACTGGGCCCTCTGCTAAAATGTTTAAATTTTTATCTGTCACAATAGTCGCAATTTCAATAATACGTTCTTTTTCCGGATCTAAACCGGTCATTTCTAAATCAGTCCAAATAAGATTTTGTTTATCGAATGGCATAATATCAGGTATCCTATGCAAAATTTTTTTCATTTTACCAAAAACAAGGGAAAAAACGACCGCACTTTTATGGCTAAACGTAAATTAACTCAAAACCAAACCAGAAGAATTCAATCGAATAATGCGAAAACATTACATCGCCACAAGAAAAAGGACATTGAATGGTCAGATGAAATGTTGGGCGAATCACAAGAAGGCGTTGTGGTCACACGTTATTCTATTCACGCAGATGTTGAAAATGAACAAGGCGAAATTTATCGTTGTAATTTGCGTCGTACCTTGTCGAGTTTGGTGGTGGGAGATAAAGTCGTTTGGCGTAAAGGCAATGAACAATTACAAGGTGTGAGCGGCGTGATTGAGGCGATTCATCCCCGAGAAAATGAAATTTCCCGCCCTGATTATTATGATGGTTTGAAACCCATTGCGGCGAATATTGATCGTATTATTATTGTATCAGCAGTATTGCCAACGCTTTCCTTAAATATTATCGATCGTTATCTTGTTGTGTGTGAAATTGCGGGAATCACGCCTCTCATTGTTTTGAATAAAGTGGATTTATTGACGCAAGAACAGCGTCAAGAAATTGAAGAACAACTTAAAATTTACCAAGATATTGGCTATGAAATTTTAATGATTTCAGCAAAGAGCGGCGAAAATATGGAAAAATTGACCGCACTTTTGGCACAAGGCACAGCGATTTTTGTTGGGCAATCAGGTGTTGGTAAATCGAGTTTAATTAATCATATTTTGCCTAGCGTAAATGCTCAAGTAGGGGACGTGAGCGAAACATCAGGGTTAGGGCAACATACCACGACATCATCGCGTCTTTATCATTTGCCACAAGGCGGTAATTTAATTGATTCGCCCGGAATTAGAGAATTTGGGCTTTGGCATTTAGATGCAGAGCAAATCACAAAAGGCTATCGAGAATTTCAATATGTTTTGGGCACCTGTAAATTCCGTGATTGTAAACATTTGAGCGATCCAGGGTGTGCGTTACGTGAAGCCGTTGAGCAAGGGAAAATTTCGCCTGTTCGTTATGATAATTATCATCGATTAATTGAAAGTTTAAGTGAAACAAAATCACAACGTCATTTTTCAGTAGTTTAACGATTGAGATTGTGAATAATAAATAAGCTATTTAGCTTATTTTTATGATTTAATTAGGGCTTTTTGGTGTTTATTCTTGATTATTTTGTTTTGAAAAAGGATACTAGGGCAATTTTCTGGTTTTATATTTTTAATCATTGATTAGTCGAGGTAGCATTATGTATTCAAAAGATGTGGAAATTATTTCGTCAAACGGTTTACACACGCGTCCTGCCGCACAATTTGTGAAAGAAGCGAAAGCATTTTCTTCTGAAATTACAGTAACCTCTGGGGGGAAAAGTGCAAGTGCAAAGAGCTTGTTTAAGTTGCAAACATTAGCTTTAACGCAGGGAACAATACTTACCATTTCTGCTGATGGAGAAGACGAGCAACAGGCAGTTGAACATTTAGTTGCGTTAATTCCTACTTTAGAATAATTCTTACTTAGCCATAAAATTGTGAAATTTTATGGCTATTGTTTATTTATTACTTTGTTAATTGTTTCGGAAGGTATCTATGATTTCTGGCATTCTCGCATCCCCAGGTATTGCCTTTGGTAAGGCACTTGTTCTTAAAGAAGAAAAGATTGTTCTTGATACGCAAAAAATTACAGATGATCAAATTGATGAAGAAGTTGCTCGATTTTATGAAGGGCGTGCTGCGGCGGTAGAACAACTTAATTCAATTAGAGAACGTGCATTAATTTCTTTAGGCGAGGAAAAAGCCGCAATCTTTGAAGGTCACTTGATGATTCTTGAGGATGAAGAATTAGAAGAAGAAATTCTTGATTATCTTCGTTCAAATAAAGTGAATGCAGGGGTTGCAGCGAGTAAAATTTTAGATCAACAAGTGACAATGTTATCTGAAATTGATGATGAATATTTGAAAGAACGTGCAGGCGATATTCGGGATATTGCTAACCGTTTAGTTAAAAATATTTTGGGCATGCACATTGTTGATCTTGGCGATATTCAGGAAGAATCTATTCTTGTTGCTTATGATCTGACTCCCTCAGAAACCGCCCAACTTAATCTCGAAAAAGTATTAGGGGTTGTCACTGATATTGGTGGCAGAACTTCCCATACTTCGATTATGGCGCGTTCTTTAGAATTGCCAGCGATTGTCGGCACAAATAAAGTGACTAAATTAGTCAATACGGGCGATTACTTAATTTTAGATGCGATAAATAATCAAGTTTATATTAATCCAACGGCATCTCAAATTGATGAATTAAAAGCACTTGAAGCGAAAATTTCTGAGGAAAAAGCAGAGTTAGCTAAATTAAAAGATCTTCCAGCTATTACATTGGATGGACATAAGGTTGATATCGTCGCGAATATCGGGACGATTCGTGATTGTGACAGCGCAGAACGTAATGGAGCGGAAGGGATTGGGCTATACCGAACTGAATTTTTATTTATGGATCGTGAACAGCTTCCCACAGAAGAAGAACAATTTATTGCCTATAAACAAGTGGTAGAAGCAATGAACGGACGCTTAACTGTGCTTCGTACGATGGATATTGGCGGCGATAAAGAGCTTTCATATTTAGATTTACCAAAAGAAATGAATCCATTCTTGGGATGGCGTGCAATTCGCATTGCGTTAGATCGTCGTGAAATTTTAAATGCACAATTACGTGCGGTATTGCGTGCTTCAGCTTTTGGTAAATTGGCAGTGATGTTCCCGATGATTATTTCTGTAGAAGAAATTCGAGAATTAAAAGCGGTTATTGAAACATTAAAGGCGGAATTACGTGAAGAAGGGAGAGTTTTTGATAATAACATACAAGTGGGTGTCATGGTTGAAACTCCCTCTGCGGCGGTAAATGCAAAATTTTTAGCAAAAGAAGTAGATTTCTTTAGTATCGGAACTAATGATTTAACTCAATATACTTTGGCTGTAGATCGCGGTAATGAGTTTATTTCCCATCTTTATAATCCAATGCACCCCTCTGTGCTTGGTTTAATTAAACAAGTAATTGATGCTTCTCACGCAGAAGGAAAATGGACGGGAATGTGTGGGGAATTAGCAGGGGATGAACGCGCGACTTTATTGTTACTTGGTATGGGATTAGATGAATTTAGCATGAGTGCGATTTCTGTACCTCGCATTAAAAAATTAATCCGTAATGTAAATTTCCAAGATGCAAAAGCGCTTGCTGATGCCGCATTACAAAAACCGACCGCTGCAGAAATTGATCAATTAATTGAAGAATTTTTGCTGGAAAATTCATTAAATTAAACAAAAGTATTTGATTTTACGTTAAAATAGCAGCCATCTTGAATGGATAGGAGATTAAAATGGGCTTATTTGACAAGTTATTTGGTTCAAAAGAAAACAAATCTGTGGAAGTTGAAATTTATGCACCGATCTCTGGCGAGATCGTTAATATTGAAGATGTTCCTGATGTGGTTTTCTCTGAAAAAATCGTTGGCGATGGTGTTGCTGTTCGTCCTATTGGTAACAAAATCGTTGCGCCAGTGGATGGTGTGATTGGTAAAATTTTTGAAACCAATCACGCTTTTTCAATGGAATCAAAAGAAGGCGTAGAATTATTTGTACACTTTGGTATTGATACTGTTGAGTTGAAAGGCGAAGGCTTTACTCGTATTGCACAAGAAGGTCAATCTATTAAGCGTGGTGATACCGTGATTGAATTTGATCTTCCTTTATTAGAATCAAAAGCAAAATCTGTCTTAACACCAATCGTAATTTCAAATATGGATGAAATTTCTTGTATCGTAAAAAAATCAGGCGAAGTAGTGGCTGGAGAATCAGTAGTATTAGCCTTAAAGAAATAATTTGTTTACGATAAAAAAAAGTCCGCCTTTGTGCGGATTTTTTATTTATTATAGTTACCTAGGGTAAGTATACCCCAGGCTAATTTAAATGCTACCCCGTTGGGGTAGTTTTACGCTCAGAAACGACCGCACTTTCTTTGAAACAAGGTGAGGTTGCTTTTATTACTGCAAATGCTTCTTATGAAGTGGACGGCTTAATTGAAGGCTATGCAGTGGTCGCAAAATTGCCTTGATAAAGTCTTACCAAAAAAGTATAGTCCTCTTAATCTTTTATTAAGATTTATTTGTTTTAATACACACATCCAAGCAATGGTGCTTGAAATTAACTAACTTAAAAAGGAAACGTCATGAAAAAATTTGCATTAGCAACAATCTTCGCATTAGCAACCACTTCAGCATTTGCTGGTTTTAATGGCAATAATAGTCAAGGTGGTTTTCAACAAACAGCCCCTGCTGCAATTAGCGTAAAACAAGCTTTATCTGCGGCTGATAATTCAATGATTACTTTGGTGGGTAATATTACACAACAAATTGATGACGATGAATTTTGGTTTACTGATGGGACAGGGCAAATCAAGATTGAAATCAAAAAACGCGTTTGGAATGGTTTAAACGTAGATTCAAAGGATAAAGTGAAAATTTATGGAAAATTGGATAACGAAGCCTTTGAGAAAGCAGAACTTGATGTATTGCGCGTTGAAAAAGCAGAATAATTATCTTTGAAGATAGCGGGCGTTAGCTCGCTATTTTTGTTTATAAAGTGCGGTCAATTTTTTATGAGAATTTTATTGATAGAAGACGATAATCTAATCGGCAATGGGTTGCAGATTGGTTTAACTAAACTTGGTTTTGCGGTGGATTGGTTTACCGATGGAAAAACAGGAATGGCTACTTTAACCTATGCGCCTTATGATGCGGTGGTATTGGATTTAACCTTGCCTAAACTTGATGGATTAGATGTATTGCAACAATGGCGATCTAATCATCAAGATGTTCCCGTATTAATTTTGACTGCTCGCGATACTTTAGATGAACGAGTTAAAGGTTTACAAAGTGGTGCAGATGATTATCTTTGTAAGCCTTTTGCTTTGGCTGAAGTCGCCGCACGTTTACAAGCCCTTATTCGTCGTCGTTATGGATATCATCATTCTGTGATAGAACAGTCTGGTGTTAAGCTAGATCAGAATCAACGTTCTGTTTGGCTGAATAATCAACCTATTTCTTTAACAAGCCGTGAATATAAATTATTAGAGTTATTTATGCTGAATAAAGATCGTGTGTTGTCTCGCACATCGATTGAAGAAAAATTATCCAGTTGGGATGAAGAAATTAGCAGTGGTGCATTAGATGTGCATATTTATAATTTACGCCAAAAATTGGGGAAACAATTTATTCGCACGGTACACGGTGTTGGATATGCTTTGGGACAAGTTGAAAAATGAAAAATAGAAGCATTACTTTGCGTCTTATTTCTGTACTTTCTTTAACCGCACTTTTTGTTTGGCTTAGCTCTACGCTTGTGGCTTGGTGGCAAGTACGTCACGATGTGAATAAGGTTTTTGATGCACAACAAGTTCTCTTTGCCGAACGGCTCGCTAATTCTGATTTAAGTGCTATTTTGTTGGAATCTAGCACAAAGCTAGATAAAAATTCACAGTCGGCATTAAAAAAAAGTTATGACGATGATGCCTTAGCCTTTGCTATTTTTTCTCAAACAGGGAAACTTTTATTTAGTGATGGACGAAATGGAAAACGTTTTATTTTTAATAATAAAATGGGGTTTCATAATGCGAATATTTATGATGATGACGATAAATGGCGAATTTTTTGGCGTATGGCAGCTAATGGAGAATTATTTATCGCAGTAGGGCAAGAATTAGATTACCGTGAAGATTTAATTGAAGAAATGATTTTTGGGCAAATGTGGATTTGGTTTGCCAGTTTGCCTATTTTGATCATTGTTTTAGGATGGTTGATTCATAAAGAACTTCGACCGATTAAACGTTTAAGCCAAGAAGTACAAAGGAGAAAATCTGGCGATGTGTCATTGCTGAATACGGAGGGGCTACCCGTTGAGATTTTACCCTTAGTAAAAAATTTAAATCAATTTTTTGACCGCACTTCAGCTATGTTGCAACGCGAACGCCGCTTTACTTCTGATGCAGCTCACGAATTGCGTAGTCCATTGGCGGCATTGCGTATTCAAACTGAAGTTGCACAACTAGCTGGCGATGATGTAGCGTTACGAGAACAAGCACTTTTCCATTTAACGCAAGGCATTGATCGGGCTTCGCAATTGATTGAACAATTATTAACGCTCTCTCGTTTGGATAATTTGCAAGCCTTAGAAACACTACAGCCGCTTGATTGGGAAGCCATTATTCAATCATTAATTTCTGAGCGTTATTTTGTGGCAGAAAAACGCCAAATTACCTTGGTTTTTGAGAAAGAATCTGAACCAAAGCAAAAACAAGGGCAATCAATTTTAGTTTCATTGATGCTTAGAAATTTACTCGACAATGCCATTAAATATTGTCCAGAAGAAACAACCGTTTCAGTAAAAATAGCATCTTCTCAGATTATTATTGAAGATAATGGTGGCGGCGTTGAGCCTGAAGATTTGAAAAAACTTGGTCAGCGTTTTTATCGTCCAGCTGGGCAAAATGAAAAGGGCAGTGGCTTGGGGCTTTCTATTGTTATGCGAATTGCGGAATTACACGGATTTAAAGTGCGGTTAGAAAATGTAATAAAAGAAAGTCAAAGAATTGGCTTAAAAGCAATAATATACTTGTAGAAATGGCTTTAAAATAAATGATATTTGTGCGGTAAATTATTTTGTAAATTTTACCGCACTTTTCACTTTAGCTTTTGCTAATTTGAAATAATGACTGTATTTTGTTAATATATACAAGTTTTTGGAAACAATCCTTCAATTCCTACTGAACGTTTCCTTCAAAATCGCATTTCTATGTGCTGTCCTTTGTAGTGGTTCCATTACACATTTTTGCCTCTAGGCAATTTTTATTAAATCTATTCACTTAATCGTTAAGGGGAAAAGTTTGTCTTTATCTCAATTTATGACAAAGAGAACGTCATTTAATCCTTTGGTAATTGGCGTTACATTATTTTTTGTGTTGTTACTGATGGCAATGATTTTTATTGCGCCAGAGCAAACACAGGCATTATTGAATCAAGCTAAAAGTGGTATTTTTGCTAATTTTAGTTGGTTTTATGTACTCACTTTTTCAGTGTTTTTAGGATTTTTATTAATTTTATCAGTCAGTAGTCTTGGCAATATAAAACTAGGGCAGGATGAAGAAGAACCTGAATTTAGTTTCTTATCTTGGCTTGCGATGTTATTTGCCGCTGGAATGGGGGTCGGGTTGATGTTTTTTGGCGTAGCAGAACCATTAACCCATTATCTTTCTGATATTACAGCAGGTTCTGCAGAACATAAACAACAAGAGGCTTTACTTCATACTCTGTTCCACTGGGGAATTCACGCGTGGGCAGTATATGGCACCATTGCTTTAGCATTAGCTTATTTTGGGTTTCGTTATAAATTACCTTTAGCGTTGCGCTCTTGTTTTTATCCTTTATTAAAAGATCGTATTAATGGCAAAATCGGCGATGCGATTGATGTTATGGCATTACTTGCCACATTGTTTGGGATTATTACTACATTAGGTTTCGGTTCATCACAGCTTGGTGCAGGACTTGAACAAATAGGTTGGATAAGCCAGAACAGCTTTGCTTTACAAGTTGGCGTTATTGTTGTGGTGATGTGTTTAGCGGTGTTTTCTGCTATTTCTGGTGTTGGAAAAGGCGTGAAAATATTAAGTGAAATTAACTTAACTTTAGCATTTTGTTTACTTCTCTTTGTTTTAATTGCAGGACCTACGTTATACCTTTTATCTGCATTTAGCGACAATATGGGGAATTATTTCAGCAATTTAGTGCAACTCAGTTTTAAAACCTATGCTTATGAACAAGAACATACTAGCTGGTTTAGTGGATGGACTGTGCTTTATTGGGCTTGGTGGTGTTCTTGGGCTCCGTTTGTGGGTTTATTTATTGCCCGTATTTCTAAAGGACGAACTATCCGTGAATTTATTTTTGGTGTATTAGTTATTCCAAGTTTATTTGGTATTTTATGGTTTACTGTTTTTGGTAATACAGCAGTATGGCTAAATGATGGCATTGCTGCGGGCGGGCTTGGCGAATTTATTTCTTCCCCAGAAATTTTATTATTTAAATTTTTAAATTATCTGCCTTTGCCAACAGTAACAGGCTTTGTGAGTTTATTAGTGATTTCATTGTTTTTTATCACTTCAGCGGATTCAGGCATTTATGTGTTAAATAACATTGCATCTCGTGATAAAAGTTTAGCTTCGCCTGCGTGGCAAGCCATAATGTGGGGAACGTTAATGTCAGTTGTTGCGATTGTGCTTATGCAATCTGGTGGACTTGCTAATTTGCAAACAATGACATTAATTGTTGCCTTGCCTTTTGCTTTATTGATGTTGGTAATGTGTTTTAGTTTATGGAAAGGCTTAATTGCGGATAAAAAATATTTTTCTACTAAAGTCAATCCAACTAGCATTTTCTGGAGCGGCGATAAATGGAAATCACATTTAGAGCAAATGATGAACCAAACGCAAGAGAAAGATATTTTACGTTTTCTTAAAAATACGGCGTTACCCGCTATGCGAGAATTACGTCAAGAATTAACAGGAAAATATAATTTAAGTGTAGAAATCAACACATTATTTGAACAAGAAGAGCCAGCTTTGGAATTGGTCATTCATAAAGAATCAATGCGAGATTTTATGTATGGTATTAAATCTGTTGGGCGAGAAGTGTCAGAGCAACTAATTAACGATGAAAATCTACCGCACATTCAGCATAGCACTACTTATGAACCTTACACTTATTTTTTTGATGGACGAGTCGGTTACGATGTTCAATATATGGATCAAGATGAATTGATTGCTGATATGTTGAAACAATATGAACGTTATTTAAGTTTGCTTGATGATGTGGGTCAGGAACTAATGGCACACGAGCAAACCGAACTAGCAGAGTAATCGATTTAAAGGTGCAACGTGTGCCTCGTTTTTTGGTTATTTAACTTGATTAATCAAAAATTGGGTTAATAGCGAAACAGGGCGACCTGTTGCACCTTTATTTGCGCCTTGTAACCAAGCCGTACCTGCAATGTCTAAATGTGCCCAGCGATATTTTTTCGTGAAGTTAGACAAAAATGCACCAGCTGTAATTGCACCACCCCAACGACCGCCAATGTTGGCAAGGTCGGCGAAAGGTGATTTCAATTGCTCTTGATATTCTTCGCTTAATGGTAAACGCCACGCTTTGTCAGTAGTTTCTGTTGAGGCTTGGAGTAGTGCATTGGCAAGAGCGTTATCTGTAGAAACTAATCCGCTATTGTGTTGGCCAAGGGCAACCACACAAGCCCCCGTTAAGGTTGCAACATCAATAACAAGCTCTGGTTCAAAGCGTTCAACATAAGTAAGGGCATCACAAAGGACTAAGCGACCTTCTGCATCGGTGTTGAGTACTTCTACGGTTAAACCATTCATAGTGGTAAGAATATCGCCTGGGCGATAAGCATTGCCATCAGGCAGATTTTCGCAACCAGCTAAAACACCAATAACGTTTAATGGCAAATTCAACTCTGCAATGGCTTTCATTGTGCCGAAAACAGAAGCTGCACCGCACATATCATATTTCATTTCATCCATATCTGCGGCAGGTTTAAGTGAAATACCGCCTGCATCAAAGGTTAATCCTTTGCCGACAAGTACAATGGGTTTTGCGTTTTTATCTGGTGCATTATTGAGGGTCAAAATAGACATATAAGCACGGTTTTCAGAGCCTTTTGAGACGGCAAGATAAGCATTCATTCCAAGTTTTGCCATTTCTTCTTCATCCACAACTTTTAATGAAAGTGCGGTAGAATTTTCGGCTAAATTTTTTGCTTGCTCAGCAAGATAAGCGGGGTTGCAGATATTGGGTGGCATATTTGCGATGTCGCGTGCTGCTTTTATGCCTGAGCTAATGGCATTGGCGTGAGCAATGGCTTGTTGTGCTTGATCACAATCCGTATTAAAGATGAAAGATTCTAAAACAGAGGCTTCCGTTTTTTGAGATTTGAAATGATCAAATTGATAATTGGTGTGTTCAATCGTTTCAATGGCAAAGCGGATATTCCAATAAAGATCGCGATCTTTTAATTCAATTTCAGTTAAATAAGAAACAACTTCACGCGTGTTGGTTTCTTTTAGCGTTTTTAATACAGCTTGGATGATTTGTTTATATTGACGCTCCGTGAGTTCTCCTTTTTTGCCACAGCCAACGATTAATACGCGTTTAGCAGATAAACCTTGAAGATCACGAAGTAAAATGATTTGGGCTAATTTTCCAGTTAGCTCACCTGATTTCACTAAATCGTTTAAATAGCCTTGGGTTAATTGATCGATTTCATTAAAACTTTTTGAAAATTCATTATTTTCATAGACGCCTAAAACAATGCAATCAGTGGTTTGAGAAAGTGCGGTATTTTTTGCTTGATATTTCATTTGTTGTCCTTAAATTTCTGTTTAATTCAGCGAAAATAAGTTATCATACGCGGCCGATTTTATCCAGTTTTCCTCCGTTTTAGATTTAGAAAAAAAAACGAAATAAGATGATTTTAATTCGATATTTAATAAAAGAAGTTTTCAAAAGCCAAATCGCAATTTTACTAATTTTGCTATTGATTTTTTTTAGTCAGCAGTTTGTACGTGTATTAGGTGCGGCGGCAAATGGGAATGTGCCAGCTGATTTGGTTTTCTCCTTATTAGGCTTAGGAATGCCGACAATGGCTCAGTTGATGTTGCCGCTATGTTTATTTATTGCAATTTTACTGACTTTTGGTCGCCTTTACGCTGAAAGTGAAATCACAGTGATGCGCGCATGTGGTGTAGGGCAACGGATTTTGGTTAAAGTGGCATTGATTATGTCTTTATTAACAGCAGGTATTGCCGCTTATAACGCATTATGGCTTTCGCCTTGGGCAATTCAAAAACAAGTGAATATAGTGGAAGATGCAAAGGCTAATCCAACCGTTGGCGTGCTGTCTTCAGGTCAGTTTATTTCTACCAACAACAATAACGTTGTGTTATTTATTGATAAGATTAAAGATAATCAAATCAGCAATGTTTATTTATTTCAAATGACTCCTCAAAAACAAACAAAACCTTCAGTGGTAACGGCTGAAAAAGGGGAATTAATTGCGTTACCAAATGGCGATCAAGTATTAAATTTGAAAAATACAAAAAGGGTTGAAGGAACTTCTGTTTTGCCAGATTTTCGCATTACACATTTTGATGAATATCGCGCCTATTTAGGTTATCAAGCAGCAGAAAATACCAATGATGAAGCAGCAGAATTAACATTATCTCAACTTATCGATTTAGATTCTTCTTCTGCGAAAGCTGAATTGCATTGGCGTATTACCTTAATTTTGGCAGTGCCATTAATGGCATTGATTGCTGTACCATTAAGTCGCGTAAATCCTCGACAAGGTAGATTTGCCAAAATTTTACCCGCACTTTTACTCTATTTAATTTATTTCTTGTTACAAAGCTCTTTTAAATCTGCAGGTGCAGCGGGAAAATTAGAGGCTGAACTCTTAATGCCGCTTGTTAATATCGGATTTTTCTTACTTGCGGTGGTGTTGAATAGCTGGGACAGTAAAATAATGTATAAATTTCGCTATTTATTTAGTCAGAAAGGATCGGCAAAATGATAAATACCCTTGATCGTTATATTGGAAAAAGTATTCTTGGCGCGATTTTTGCTACTTTAATGACTTTAGTGGGGTTATCGGCGATTATTAAATTTGTCGAACAATTTCGTAGTGTAGGTAAAGGCACTTATGATATTTGGCAAGCGGTAATTTTTACTGGTTTAACTATGCCTAAAGATATTGAAACTTTCTTTCCTATGGCAGCATTGCTTGGTGCATTAATTGCACTAGGTAATCTTGCTAGCAGAAGCGAACTTGTTGTTATGCAATCAGCTGGATTTTCTCGCTTTAAAATTGGAATGGCCGTGATGAAAACTGCATTACCATTAGTAGTATTTACAATGATTATTGGGGAGTGGGGAATTCCACAAACAGAACAATTTGCACGAGATATGCGCGCTAAGGCTCTTTCTGGTGGTTCTATACTTTCAATAAAAAATGGCGTGTGGGCGAAAGATGGTAATAATTTTGTATTTGTTAGGCGGGTAACGGATGATGCAAAATTAGACGATATTTATATTTATACCTTTGATCAACAGCATAATTTAACAGAATTAAAACATTCAAACCAAGCGAGTTATTCTGAAGATGAAGCTAAATGGACATTGCGTCAAGTTAATCATTCAACGATTACAAAAGATGAAATCATTACAACGAATCATTTATTAGAAACTTGGGAAACTAGTTTAACGCCAGATAAATTAGGTGCGGTTTCTTTGCGCCCGACATCATTATCTATCTCTGGTTTATATCATTACATTTCATTTCTGCGTGAAACAGGGCAAGATATGAGTCGTTTTGAACTCACGTTTTGGCGTAAAATTTTCCAGCCTATATCCGTTGGCGTAATGATGTTATTAGCCTTATCTTTTATCTTTGGATCGCTACGCAGCGTGACAGCAGGCGCAAGGATAGTTACTGGGATTTGTGTAGGATTCTTATTTTATGTCGTTAATGAAATTTTAGGACAAATGAGCGTGGTTTATGGTATTCCAGCCATTTTCGGCGCATTGATCCCGAGCTTGTTTTTCATTGTGATGATTTGGTGGTTGTTAAGTCATAAGCGAGATTAGCTTTAAGGGGATAAATTAGTTGAATTGATTCATTGTTATTTAATAAATAGGGGAATGTTTAATTATGAATTTATTTAATGCAAATCCTGAAAATAATAAGTTTGCATAATAAATAAAGATCAAGCATTCTATATTGGTATAGACGTTTAGCCGTCTAAATGATTAAGAAAATTACTTTAAAGTGGGAGTTATTATGACAACAGCACATATCTTAGGCTTTCCTCGTGTAGGGGCAAAACGTGAATTAAAATTTGCACAAGAACGTTATTGGCGTAAAGAATTATCCGAGCAAGATTTATTAGATTTAGCGAAAGCACTGCGTGAAAAAAATTGGAAACATCAAGCTGCGGCGAATGCGGATTTCGTTGCAGTGGGCGATTTCACGTTCTACGATCATATTTTAGATTTACAAGTGGCAACAGGGGCAATTCCTGCTCGTTTTGGTTTTGATAGTCAAAATTTAACCCTTGATCAATATTTCCAACTTGCACGTGGTAACAAAGATCAATTTGCAATTGAAATGACCAAATGGTTTGATACGAACTATCACTATCTTGTGCCTGAGTTTCAAAAATCGACCGCTTTCAAAGCTAATCCAGCACATTATGTAAACCAAATCCGTGAAGCAAAAGCGTTAGGCTTAAACTTCAAACCAGTGATTGTTGGTCCATTAACATTCTTATGGTTAGGTAAAGAAAAAGGCGAAACATTTAACCGTTTCGATTTATTAAATCAATTAGTGCCTGTTTATGTTGAAATCTTAAACGCATTGGTGGCAGAAGGTGCAGAGTGGATTCAAATTGATGAACCTGCATTAGCATTAGATTTACCTGCAGAATGGGTTGAAGCTTATAAATCTGTTTACGCTGAATTAAGCAAAGTGAATGCAAAATTATTATTAGCTACTTATTTTGGTTCCGTTGCAGAACACGCTGAGTTATTAAAAGCTTTACCTGTTGCGGGCTTACATTTAGATTTAGTGCGTGCACCAGAACAACTTGCAGCATTTGAAGATTACAGCAAAGTATTATCAGCTGGTGTGATTGAAGGCCGTAATATCTGGCGTGCAAACTTAAACAAAGTGTTAGATGTATTAGAGCCATTAAAAGCAAAATTAGGCGAGCGTTTATGGATTGCACCAAGCTGTTCATTATTGCACACCCCATTTGATTTAGAAGTGGAAGTACAACTAAAAGAAAAAAATACCGCACTTTATAGCTGGTTATCTTTCGCTCTACAAAAAGTAGAAGAATTAAATGTATTAAAACAAGCCTTAAATCATGGTAGAGCGTCTGTACAAGCGGCATTAGATGCAAGCCAAGCGGCAGCAGATGCACGCGCAACATCAAAAGAAATTCATCGCCCTGAAGTGGCAGAACGATTAGCAAACTTGCCAAAAGGTGCGGATCAACGTAAATCGCCATTTGCAGAACGTATTGTTAAGCAAAATGCATGGTTAAATTTACCGCTTCTACCAACCACAAACATTGGTTCATTCCCGCAAACGACTGAAATTCGTCACGCCCGTGCGAGCTTTAAAAAAGGTGAATTATCCCTTGCAGATTACGAAGCGGCAATGAAAAAAGAGATCGAATATGTAGTGCGTCGCCAAGAAGAATTAGATTTAGATGTGTTAGTTCACGGCGAAGCAGAACGTAACGACATGGTGGAATACTTTGGGGAATTATTAGATGGTTTTGCCTTCACTAAATTTGGTTGGGTACAAAGCTACGGTTCACGTTGTGTAAAACCACCAGTGATTTACGGTGATGTGACTCGTCCTGAGCCAATGACAGTACGTTGGTCACAATATGCACAAAGTTTAACTAATCGTGTAATGAAAGGAATGCTTACAGGCCCTGTGACTATTTTACAATGGTCATTTGTGCGTAACGATATTCCACGTTCAACCGTATGTAAACAAATCGGTGTGGCATTATCTGATGAAGTGTTAGATTTAGAAGCAGCGGGCATTAAAGTCATCCAAATCGATGAACCAGCAATTCGTGAAGGTTTACCACTTAAACGTGCAGATTGGGACGCATACTTACAATGGGCTGGCGAAGCATTCCGTTTAAGCTCAATGGGCGTGCAAGATGATACACAAATTCACACACATATGTGTTATTCCGAGTTTAACGACATCTTACCTGCTATTGCGGCATTAGATGCAGACGTGATTACTATCGAAACTTCACGTTCAGATATGGAATTATTAACGGCATTTGCAGATTTCAAATATCCAAATGATATTGGCCCAGGTGTTTACGATATTCACAGCCCACGTGTACCAACAGCAACGGAAGTGGAACATTTATTACGCAAAGCATTAAATGTCATTCCAAAAGAACGCTTATGGGTAAACCCAGACTGCGGTTTAAAAACACGTGGTTGGACAGAAACCATCGATCAATTAAAAGTGATGGTGGATGTAACCAAAAAATTACGTGCGGAATTAGCGTAAGTCATAATACAGAAAGTATAATTTTCAAACACAATATAATTAAAGCCGAATCTCTATGGGATTCGGTTTTTCTTATAGATAAATAAACGTTGAATATAATAAAAAAGCCTTGATTTTAGTAAAATCAAGGCTTTTTAATGTCTTATAGTGATGTATGATTTTAGTTTTTGGTGGAGCTGGGGGAAACTGATCTAGATATATATCAACTTGTTTTTAATAAAGATATTTTACAAGTCAATAAGCTTTACTACTACGCTTACTACCATAAAAACAAGACGCTAATTCAGATGATATTTTGTCTTTTAAGGACGGCGATTGTATCATCAAAACTTGCATTTACTTGAGTAATTTTGCGTTAAAGAATTTGATAATAAAGATCTGAATGGCGGTAGATCTGAAAAGGGTTAGGAAAAGATCTAAAATTGCGTTGAAATCGACATCTTTAGTGTGCGAGCGTGGCGAGGTTTGACTGCGATTTTTTATGCGTACAATTGGGCGAAAAATCGGGCTGAAATAAGGATTTAAGATTTGTCATATTGATTGATTTGATATAATACACTGAGGCAGTGCTAATACTATACAGGACAAAAATAGCTCTTTTAGCAATAAAAAACCCGCATTTCTGCGGGCTGTTTATTTTTGAAAGGATCTAATTTAGCAATTTGTAATCGGAGAATGTGATCACTTCTTCCCCCACCCAACTATTAATCTCTTTCAATCGTTCTTGCAATGGGATTATCTCATTGATAAAGAATACTCGCGTTGCTTTTTCTACATCACCAAAACCGCCTGTATTATTAGGCACAATGCCCATTAATTGCGGTGGCACACGGTGCGCAGCTAACACATCATCACGGCTTGCGTTCTTAATGTTTAGGAAATCATCTTTAGCAATAGCATCAGACAGAGGAATAACTTGCATTCCATCTTTCTTCCCATTTGGGATATACACAAACAAATTTTTAAAGTTGCCAGTGCCTTTTGTTTGTCTGATTTGCGTTTTGATTGCTTCAATATCGTCTTGGTTCTGTGTTGGGTCAGTCATATAAATGATTGACCCAGCATGCGCGCCATTCAAATAGTATTTACGGCGGAACAATGTGGCACTTTCATTTAAAAAAGCAGATTGAAGTGCGGACAAATATTCTGGCACGCCATAAATCTCTTGATTCACATCGGGATTAATCAAGTTAAAGACAGCACCTTTTTTAAATTCATATTCATCAAAACCATTCACAATCTGATAAAACACGCCTGTTTCAACACCGACACGCATATATTTAGCAAGAGGGGATTTTAACGAGACAACCTTACCAAACGAATTTACAGTTTTCTCAACATAAGCATTGCCAAAGACCAAGTAATCTTGCACCAGTTTTTCTAATTGGGTACGAGGTAAAAGTGCGGTGGTTTTGCATGTTGAAAGTAAAATATTTTTCTTCACGGTAATCGCACTATTATGATGTGCTGAGGCATTTAAGGCTTTAGCCAAGTAACTTAAATTAATTGGCGGATTGTAATATTTTTCATACATCAATACGCTTTCGAAATAATTCAGTACTTCTGCACGGTCAATCACTGGAATAGGCTCTCCAAAGCTAAATGCCTGTGCTTGATTTCCAGTTGAAAGTGCGGTGGATTTTTTTGTGTTTTTGCTCATTGGATTATCCTATTCAAAGGTAAATATTGTTGATTTGTTGCTTGATACATCGCCGCCGAAACCATAAGGCACATTTAAAATGCAGTTCATAATCGCCCACGATAAATCGCCGTGGCTTGCATCTTCTGAACGATCCGAAACATAAGTAATTTTCCCTGTGCCAGTAATGCGTTTTTTCACGGTCATAAAACTACTCACGATGTCATTGTCTCCACTATCAAATTTCAGGCGGCGTTTCTGAATTAAATTTTGTGTTTTTAACACCATTTCATTTTTAAGATCGGCGTTATACTCTAGGCCTTGTGCCATTGGATAAAATTTTCTCACTTCCTGATAAACGCCCGATCCCATACCCGTTTTATCAATCACGATGCGAGTCACATTGTAATCATCACAAAACTGCTTAATACGACTTGCTTGTGTTTCGTAATCCATACCGTGAAAAGTTTGTTTATGTAAAACGCGATAATCGCCCCCTTCCACTTTCGGCGGTGCAACAATCACTAAGGCTGCACGGTCGCCAGTAAAAGCAGGGTCATAACCTAACCAAACTTCACGATTACCGAATGGGCGTTGATAAAATGGCTTGTAATCGTGCCATTCTTCTAAGCTATCCACTTGGCAAAGTTGCAAGTCCGAAAACTTGAAAGCAGAACTATTATCATCGGCAAATTGGCACAAAAACAACTGTTCAAATTCTTCTTTGCTGTTTTCTGCGATTAGGTCGTCAATGTTGAATAGATTGCACCCGCCTTCCATTGCATCATAAATACTCACAATCTGCTTCCATTGACGGTCGGCACAAAGTTTCCCACTCTTTAAGTTTGCGTGAGAAATATCGATTTCGATTTTTTCTGATTTCGTACGATTGCGATTAAATGCCTTGCCTGAAAAGAACGCATAAGCAGGATGTGCAATCGTGGTCGGTGTGGAAAAATACGTTTGGCGATACATCTTTTGAGCCGCCATACCTGATGCAACCTTACGCATCACATCAAATTTAGGCACCCAAAACACTTCATCGAAATACAAATTGCCGTGGTAGGATTGAGCTGTGGCGGAGTTCGTGCCAAGGAAAATCAATTCTGCCCCATTTGGCAATTTGATGGTTTCGCCTTTTAAATCTACATCTGCCGTTTGCTTGGCGTAATTTACAATGTACGAGCGAAACTGTAAGGCTTGTTTTTTACTGGCAGACAAAAAGATTTGATTGTGTCCCGTCGTCAAGGCGTCAATAAAGGCTTCATGGGCAAAATAGTAAGTCGCACCGATTTGTCGGCTTTTTAAAATATTTCTGATTCGATGTTCTTTCGCCTTGTGCCAAATTCGCTGATAATTAAACATCCCATCAAGAAAGCCATTAATCAGCAATTCCTCTTGTTCCTGATCAATGGCATTGGGTTCGGCTTTCTTGCGGTCGCCCTTGTTGCGGTTCGCCAGTTTCGGATTTAAATCTACTTCGTTACCATCGCCAAAAGAATACTTTTTCATTCTCGCCATCCGTTCCATTTGGCGACCAAGCAAATCAATTTCTTTGTAATCTGAACCGTTCTTTTCTTTTTTCGCAATCAGCAAATTTAATCTTGTCTCAAGTGCCAATTCCACCCGACCAACAGGCGCAATATCGTCCCACTTTTCTCTGTCTTTCCAACTGGCAATCGTTGATGCAGGAAAAATTAACCGCACTTTCTGACGATTTAGCCAAACAAAAAGCCGCAATCGAAGAAATGAAAGCAGGCAATGCGGAAATCCAAGCAACCTTTGCTGAACTCAAAAAGCTGGTTGAACCCGAAAATCCTCGCCCTTTAGTTTACGGTGAACAACCTGAAACTGACGGCCGCTTCTTTTAATTTATCGTAGGAAAAAACCAAATGAATAAATTTACCCAACAAAAATTTAATGCTTATGTAGCTGGTGTTGCACAAGATAACGACGAAGATGTGGCTTTTATCGCAAATGGCGGTCAATTTACCGTTGAGCCTACTATCCAACAAAAATTAGAAAATGCTGTGCTTGAAAGTTCTGATTTCTTGAAACGCATCAATGTAGTGATGGTGCAAGAAATGAAAGGTTCCGCATTACGTTTAGGCGTACTTTCACCAGTGGCTAGCCGCACAGACACTAACACAAAAGCACGTGAAACCACAGACATTCACAGCTTGCAAGAAAATACCTATTCTTGCGAACAAACCAACTTTGACACGTATTTAAATTATGCAACCTTAGACAGTTGGGCAAAATTCCCTGATTTTGCCGCACGTGTGGGCAAACTCAAAGCCGAACGCATTGCATTAGACCGTATCATGATCGGTTGGAATGGCACAAGTGTAGCCGCAACCACAAACCGCACTGAACATCCATTATTGCAAGATGTGAATAAGGGTTGGTTATTCCAAATCGAAGATAAAGCCAAAGCCCGTGTGTTAAAAGAAATTGAAAAAATCAGTGGCAAAATCGAAATCGGTGCAGGTAAAACCTATAAAAATCTTGATGCCCTTGTCTTTGCATTAAAAGAAGATTTCATTCCAGCACAATATCGTGACGACACTAAACTGGTTGCAATTATGGGTAGCGACTTATTAGCCGATAAATATTTCCCATTAATTAACCAAGAAAAACCAAGCGAAATTTTGGCAGGCGATACCGTTATTAGCCAAAAACGTGTGGGCGGGTTACAAGCTGTATCTGTGCCATTCTTCCCGAAAGGCACTGTGTTAGTTACATCGCTCGACAACTTGTCAATCTACGTGCAGGAAGGCAAAGTGCGTCGTCACTTAAAAGATGTGCCAGAACGCAATCGTGTGGAAGATTATTTATCGTCAAACGAAGCCTATGTTGTGGAAAACTACGAGGCAGTCGCCATGGCGAAAAATATTACGATTCTTGAGGCACCTGCGCCTATTTCGCCTGTGGCGGTATAACGGAATCAATTATGCGCCCAACTAAACGCCATTTTCTGGAAGTTTCTGCCGCTATTGCTAATGCGGCAGAGACCGAAGATCTAAGCGACTTTACGGAATATGACAAAATGTGCCGTATTCTTGCTCGCCATCGAAAGGACCTAAAAAACATCCAATCGACGGAACGCAAAGCCGCATTTAAAAAAGCAAATTTTGCCTGACTATCTGCCATGGATTGAAGGGGCGTTATCGGTCGGAAGTGGTAAACAAGATAATGTCTTGATGACATGGTGCGTGTGGGCGATTGACTGTGGCGAATATCATCTCGCCTTACAGATTGCCGATTATGCCGTATTTCATGATTTACGCTTGCCCGAGCCATTCACCCGAACACTTGGCACTTTGTTAGCAGAAGAATTTGCCGACCAAGCCAAAGCCGCACAAGCCGCCAATAAACCGTTCGAAGTGGCTTACTTAGAGCAAGTTCAACGCATCACCGCCGATTGCGATATGCCAGATGAAAGCCGTGCGCGATTATTGCGTGAATTGGGTTTGTTATTGATTGAAAAGCACCCTGAACAAGCACTGGCATATTTAGAACGTGCTTTGGGTTTAGATCAAAAAATTGGCGTGAAAGGCGACATCAAGAAACTAAAAAAACAATTATCAGCGACTGAATGTTGATGTTGTTTTAATGCTCCGTCTAAATCGCCTGACCGACTTGGCATTTTTAGGAAAATTTTTCTTGTTTGAGCGTAGCGAGTTAAAAATTTTCCGTTAAGAAAATGACAACAAAGGGCAGAGAAGCGATTTAATCGGGTGTGTTCTTTGGTTCTTTCTTGCACAAGCAAGAAAGAATATAAACCGAGCAAACCACGCAGCCGTCGGGCGGATTAAAAGTGCGGTCAAATTCTGACGGATTTATTGGCCGTGCTTAATTTAATCCTCACCCGACTTTTTTTATAAGGGTAAATCAATGAGCGACGGTGCAATATCAGTCAAACTTGCCCCCGATTATGAAATGGGCGAAGTGCAGCAACAGTTAAATGATTACGATACGTCAGATGACATTATCAGTAATGATGGTTTCTTCCCCGATATGTCACTTTCCCAATTTCGTAATCAATACCGTGCAGACGGCACTATTACCACACAACGCTTACAAGATGCCTTAATTGAAGGAATGGCAAGCGTCAATGCAGAACTCTCTATGTTTAAAACACAAAGTAAACACGACAGTTTAGAACAGATCACTGCCCCATCAATCAATGGCGAAAGCGTGCTGATTTATCGTTATAAACGTGCGGTAAGTTGCTTGGCACTGGCAAATCTTTATGAACGCTATGCAAGCTACGACAGCACTAACGATGGCGAAAAGAAAATGGCACAACTCAAAGACAGCATTGATGAATTACGCCGTGATGCTCGCTTTGCAATTAGCGACATATTGGGCAGAAAACGCGTCGATGCGGAGTTAATCTAATGCAAGTTTACGCACAACAAAATGACAATTTAGATGCCATCCTTTATCGCCATTTTGGACGAAGTGAAGGCTTGCTCGAAATAACCTGCGAACTCAATCCGCATTTAATGGACAAGCCCATTATTCCCATTGGTACGGTAGTCAATTTGCCAGATGCCGATACAGAAAAAATCAGTGTAGCAAATGACACAATTCAACTTTGGAGCTGATATGCACGACACACCATCAAGAGCATCTTACACATCAGGAATATTCGCTTTCTTAATTGGACGCATTGCCGATATGTTCTCAAATGTAAATTGGGCTGATGTCGCATCGATTACAGGTATTGTGATTGGTTTCGCCACCTTTCTTGTGAATTGGTATTACAAGAAAAAAGACTTTGAATTAAAAGAAAAAGAACTTAAACAACGGAGCCATCATTATGATTAAACGTTCTGCTAAATACATCTGCGCCATATCCGCCGTTGTTGGACTGGTGATTGCCACTCATGGGAATGAAATTCGAACATCAGAAAAAGGCTTGTTACTGATTGGCAATGCAGAAGGTTGCATGAAAAAGCCCTATCAATGCCCTGCCGATGTTTTAACAGTCGGCATAGGCATAACTGATGCTGTTGAAAAAATTGACCGCAATAAAATTTACAGCTTACAAGAAATTGCCGAATTATACGTAAAAGGCATTAAACAATCAGAAAAATGCGTTAATCAATATGCCAATGGGCAAACCATGCCACAAGGTGCATTTGATGCCTTAGTCTCCATTACATTTAATGTGGGATGCGGCAAATTAAAAAATAGCTCACTTTTTAAAATGGCACGCCAAGGCTACAGCAAAGCTATGTGCGGTCAATTCGAACGTTGGATTTATGCCGCAGGAAAACCATTAAAAGGATTGATTGAACGCCGACAAAAGGAGAAAGCCCTATGTTTAATTTCTTAACCGCCAAAGAAAGAAGCCTATTTACAGACACAACACTACCTTGATTTGTGCATTATCGAGAACTCAAGTTTAAAAAAATGCATAGATGAATTTAATAAAAAGGAACAGCCATGACAGATCAATTCGACCGAGCACAACAGCTTGAAGAAATGCAACGTGAAATCGCCCTGAAAAAACACCGCACTTTTAAAGCAGTAAGCCGCCTTTATTGTGAAGATTGTGATGCCCCCATCCCAGAAAAACGCAGACAAATGATTCAAGGCGTAACACGTTGCGTGGTTTCTAAAAAAGAGGGTAATAACGTACAAATTCATTACGCAAAAGAACCCGTATGGGATGAACCAAACCGAGTAAAAGTCTATTTGGAAAACTGGGATTCGCCAATTTTTGAGGGGGATATAGTCTAATGGCTACAGTAGAAGAAGTTCAGGCAAAATTGACCGCACTTATTGCCAATCTTTCTCCGCAGGCACGTAGACAACTTAGGCGAAAAATCGGGCAAGCCTTACGAAAAAGCCAATCGAACCGAATTGCACGCCAACAAAATCCCGATGGTTCTGCCTTTGAACCGAGAAAACCACGTAAAGAATTTAGAAAAAAGAAAGGGCGAATCAAACGCAAAGCCATGTTCGCTAAACTTCGCACCGCCCGACATTTAAAAGTGCGGTCAAATGGTAACGAAGTTTCAGTGGGTTTTAATGGCTCAAGTGCCGCCATTGCTGCAGTGCATCAATACGGTTTAAGCGCTAACCCATCTAAAAATAAAGATTTCAAAGTGCAATTACACCAAAACCAATTGCAAGCCCAAGTAAGCCAACAGACAGAATAAATAATGAAAGTATCGCAATCATATTTCCCCCTTTTGCTTGCTCGATTATTGAGCTAAATAATTAATCTTGTTAATAGAAAAGTGAATAAAAATGAATAATTTACAACTTACCGTTTTATTAAATGCCATTGATAAAATTTCTGCTCCAGTTCGCAGTGCATCTAAAAGCGTTAATGAGCTATCGGCAAAACTAAAAGAAAGCAAATCGATTCATCGACAACTAAATCAGCAAAATAAACAGCATCAAGCAGCAATGAAACAATATGCTTCTGCTATCAACCCATTGAAATCAAAATTAGATTCGCTGAATCAAGAACTAGAGCAAGCTAAACAAAAAGCAGCGTCTTATGCTCAATATATGAAGAATACTCAACATCCTACTGCAGGCTTTCAAAAGGAAGTAGAGAAAGCGAAAAGTGCGGTAAATAATTAGGCTGTTTTACCGCAAAATTAAAACTCAACTTTTTCTTTATATTCACAAAGATCTTCAATAATGCAAGATCCGCAGCGAGGTTTGCGTGCAATGCAAGTATAGCGTCCGTGTAAAATTAGCCAATGATGAACATCTACTTTAAATTCATTAGGCACGACTTTAAGCAGTTTTTCTTCCACTTTTACCACATCTTTACCCGCTGCAAAATTAGTGCGATTGCAAACACGGAAAATATGGGTATCCACGGCAATGGTTGGGTGACCAAATGCTGTATTTAGTACAACATTGGCTGTTTTTCGTCCAACACCTGCTAATGCTTCTAAGGCTTCACGATTTTCGGGGATTTCGCCGTTGTGCTTTTCGATTAAATCACGGCAGGTTTTAATGATATTTTCTGCTTTGCTATTAAAAAGCCCGATAGTTTTAATATAGCTTTTTAAACCGTCTAATCCTAAATCTAAAATCGCTTGAGGCGTGTTTGCCACGGGGAATAGTTTCTCTGTTGCTTTATTCACGCCTTTATCCGTTGCTTGCGCTGATAGAATGACCGCAATTAATAATTCAAAGGGCGAGTTATACTGTAATTCTGTGGTTGGGTGGGGATTTTGCTCCCGTAATCTTGTGAGTATTTCGATTCTTTTTGTTTTGTTCATATTTTGTAGAAATTAGTCTATTTTATTTATTGAAATTATTTGTTTAGAAGGTTGCAAGCCCCCTTCCGTCACTTCGTGGCACCTTCCCCCGCAAGCAGGGGAAGGCAAGATTTTTTTGAACCTCTTTTTGTCACTTTGTGACATCGCCCTGTAAGTAGGGGAAGCAAGATTTGGTTGCCTTATTTTTTTACATTATCAATTCGATTTTTTATGGCGAGGAGCAAGCCTAAGCCTATAAATGCGCCTGGTGGCAGAATGAAAAGTAAAAAGCTACTGTCTGTATGGTAAATATGGTGCGTTAAAAATTTTGCTTGTTCGCCGAATAGATTTTCGATGCCCTCAAAAATCGTGCCTTGCCCAATAATTTCACGCAATGCACCGAGTACTGTTAAGCTAAGTACCATTCCTAATCCCATTGAAAATCCATCCCAGATCGAATGGAGTAAGCTGTTTTTTGAGGCGAATGCTTCTGCACGACCGATAATAATGCAGTTAGTCACAATTAATGGAATAAAAATCCCCAGTGATTGATAAAGCGTATAAGTGTAAGCATTCATTAAAAGTTGAACCGCGGTTACTGTTGTCGCAATAATCATCACGTAGATTGGAATACGGATTTCCTTAGGAATATATTGACGGAAAAGGGAAATGACCGTATTTGTGCAAGTGAGTACAAGCATTGTTGCTAAGCCCAAACCAAGCGCGTTGGTGGCGGTGCTAGACACCGCTAAAAGCGGACAAAGCCCGAGAAGTTGGACAACCGCAGGGTTATTTTTCCAAATTCCTTGAGTAAAAATATCTTTCCAGATGGATTTTTGTTGATTTTCAACCGCACTTTCTATTTTTTCTTCTTCAAGTGCGGTATTTTTTTCAGTTAAATCTGTCATATTATTTCACTTGTGTTGAAAGCTGTTGTAACAAGGCTCGATTATTTAGCATGATTAATGCTGATCGTTTAGTTTGATTAACTACTGCACGAGGTGTAATGGTTGCGCCAGAAAATTGATCAAATTTTCCGCCATCTTTTTTTACCGCCCATTCGCTTAAATTATGTTCATTAATCGATTGATTTGTGAAACCTAAAATCCAGTTAGAAATTCGGCGTTCAATTTTATCGCCTAAGCCTGGTGTTTCGTGATGTTCAATTACTCGTACTCCTAACACTTCGCCTTTCGGATCTAATCCTACAAGCAAGCGAATATCGCCAGAATAACCATCGGGCGCGGTGGTTTCATAGGCATAGGCAGAAACATTTCCATCTTTTTTCGCAAAATAAATTTTCTGAATGCCCAGCAAATTTTTATCTTGAGGAATAACCGCACTTTCTAGCAAATTATTGTTGAAATAATCTTGTGGAATAACTTGTAGAAGTAATTCTCGCTGTTGTGCTGCGATTACCGCATCAATTTTATCTTTTGTTAGGAAGAAAATTCCTGCAGAAATTATTGTGCAAAGTAGGGCAATAAAGCCTAATAATATGCCGTAACGCGATGTGATTTTTACTGTACCCATTATTTTTTTCCTTTTATTGGATAACCAGATACGCGAGGACGTGTGTAATGATCGATAAGTGGAACGCAAATATTACTTAATAAAATAGCAAATGCCACGCCGTCGGGATAATTTCCGTGATAACGAATGAGATAGACAAATAATCCCACTAATGCACCAAAAAAAATTTTTCCTCGTGGTGTAATGGAGGCTGTGACAGGATCTGTGGCAATAAAAAATGCACCAAACATCATTGCACCGCTCACGAGTTGGCTAATTGCACTTAAATGCGTGAAACCAGTGAAAGCGGTGGCTGTGGCTAAACAGAAAAAGGTTACGATCATTGCCACTGGAATTTGCCAGTGAATGATGCGTTTTAAAATAAGGAAAATTCCGCCCACTAAGAAAGCCACATTGACTTGCCACCAGCCTTGAGCAAAGTCGGTTCCATTACCCATAAAAATCGGTAGTTTAATTAATTCATAAAAATCATTTAATTGAGTGTGACTTTTATAGAAAATTTTTGCGCTATCTAAGGGGGTGGCTTGGGTAATACCATCAATGTTATGCGTAAGTTGTGAAAGCGTAAACCCATCAGTGGTTAAGCCTGAAAATATTAATGAAAAGGCATCTGAAAAAGTTGGTGTTTCCTGTAATAAATTAATTGGTGGCATCCAAGTTGTCATTGGTAATGGGAATGAAATTAGAAGAATTACATAGCCAATCATCGCAGGATTGAATGGATTTTGCCCTAAACCCCCATAAACTTGTTTACCTAATAAAACTGCACAGAGTGTTCCAATAATGATGACCCAATAAGGTGCATAAGGTGGAATAGCCATTGCCAAAATTAATGCAGTCAGGGCTACGCTGAAATCTGAAAGATAATTGAGCGGCTTTTTGCCGCGTAATTTTATTGCAATAAATTCCGCAATAATTGCCGTGCCAATGGCTAATGCGGATTGAATTACCACGCCAAATCCAAAATAATAAATTTGCGTGAAAAAAGCGGGCATCATTGCCAATATTACCCAAAGCATAATACGCGCTGTGAGTTTCCCCGAATGGGTATGTGGAGAGCTAACCATTTTAAACATTATTTTATTCCTGATTATTTTCTAATGTTGCTTGTGTTTTTGCTAATTTCTTTGCTTTTGCTCGAGCAATAGCAGCGGCTACGGCGGCTTTTTTAGGGTCAAGTGCGGTTGAATTTTCTTCTGTTTTTTCTACCGCATTTTTTGTTTTTTCTTCATCATTTTCTACGGTTTTTGAATTTGAAATAGCTTCGGCGGTGCTATTTGCTTGCGCAAGTTTTTTCGCTTTTGCACGCGCAATAGCAGCGGCTACGGCGGCTTTTTTAGGGTCAAGTGCGGTTGAATTTTCTTCTGTTTTTTCTACCGCATTTTTTGTTTTTTCTTCATCATTTTCTACGGTTTTTGAATTTGAAATAGCTTCGGCGGTGCTATTTGCTTGCGCAAGTTTTTTCGCTTTTGCACGCGCAATCGCTGCGGCTACGGCGGCTTTTTTAGGGTCAAGTGCGGTTGAATTTTCTTGTGTTTTTTCTACCGCACTTT
>ERZ1023494.11-NODE-11-length-62968-cov-775.512835_pt1 | contig 62968 bp, 63 predicted proteins | sample MGYA00380542_ERZ1023494 | MGnify/ENA primary metagenome ERZ1023494 (study PRJEB33173, sample SAMEA4830349) | metagenome | study: EMG produced TPA metagenomics assembly of the PRJEB25223 data set... | reverse complement strand
GTTGTGTGCGGTGCATTATAGGGATTTTCAAATCCCTTGCAAGTACTTTTTACAAAAATTTATTTGAATGAGCAAATTTTATTCATCATCTAATTTTCTATAGCCTTTCAAGCCATTTTTTCTCAAAACTTCGTTTAATTTCTTCAATAAACGCTCTTTTTCAGCTTGACTTAACATCTGACTATTTTTATTTTGCAAAGCACATACTAACTTCCAATAAAAATCAAGCGTAGCACCACTGCCATTTTTCTTTAATTCCACCAATGCATTTTCTGCACCAATTTCTCTTAGCATCACAACATCTGTAATACCAACTTTTATTAAAGCTCTTTCGTGTTTAATCGTTAAATTGGGTAAATCCTTTAATCGATTTAACTTTCTTAACGTATATTCTAGCTTCTGCTCAATAATCTGCTTAATAGAAAGAATAATCAATTTTCTACATAACATATTATTACGTAAAACCTGTTCAGTAAGTGCATAATATTGTGAAAGTACAAACCGTTTATTCAATTCATTCGTTGTAAAAGGTTCACAACCTAATTTTATTAATTGAGTTGCAAGCTCACCTTCAGCTCGTAAATAAAGCTTTTTATTTTGCCAGATGGCAAACATTGTCTCTTCCTTGTGAAACAAACCGTAACCAGTAAAAAGATTTTTAAAGGTAACATTTCCTACTAACTGATCTAACAAGGAGCAAACGCTCTCTATATGCTCATCCTTTATATTCATATAAAACCTCCAATGAATAATTATTTTAAAAGAGTCAGTAGAAGTACTTCTGATTTCATTTATATCATGAAGTTTTTACTACACCTAAATATAAATCTCAGATTTGTGAAGCAGATCGTAAATTTGAAATTTATTTTTATGTAAACGATTGGTTTATATATAAATATACTATATTTAAAACTTTTTTTGCGATTAAAAATCGCATATAATTTGATCTAATTATTCTATCAAAACTTTTATTTTTAGACTAACCCACCTTTTTTACTAGAATGTATACCCCATATTTTTTATTAATATAAATATTTTTCTTGATCTGTACATCAATACAGATATAATCATAAAAAATTGGACATTCAAACAGGAATTTAATTATGGCAACTCAAGAAGAAAAACAAAAAGCACTAGCGGCTGCATTAGGGCAAATAGAAAAACAATTTGGTAAAGGCTCAATTATGAAGTTAGGCGATACTAAAACGTTGGATGTAGAATCTATTTCTACCGGATCACTTGGCTTAGATGTTGCACTGGGAATTGGTGGTTTACCTATGGGTCGAATTGTAGAAATCTTCGGACCTGAATCATCTGGTAAAACAACATTAACTCTTTCCGTCATTGCTCAAGCGCAAAAAGCAGGAAAAACCTGTGCATTTATTGATGCAGAACACGCACTTGACCCTATTTATGCAGCAAAACTTGGTGTAGATGTAAAAGAACTTTTTGTTTCTCAACCAGATAATGGGGAACAGGCACTTGAAATCTGTGATGCATTAGTTCGCTCAGGTGCAATTGATGTAATTATTGTGGACTCCGTTGCCGCACTGACACCAAAAGCTGAAATTGAAGGCGATATGGGCGATTCTCATATGGGTCTGCAAGCACGTTTAATGTCTCAAGCTTTGCGTAAACTCACAGGTCAAATTAAAAATGCAAACTGTCTAGTTGTGTTTATTAACCAAATCCGTATGAAAATAGGTGTAATGTTTGGTAATCCTGAAACCACTACAGGCGGTAATGCATTAAAATTCTATTCATCCGTTCGCTTAGATATTCGCCGTACAGGTTCTGTAAAAGACGGGGAAAATATTATAGGAAATGAAACTCGCGTAAAAGTAGTAAAAAACAAACTAGCAGCACCATTCCGCCAAGTGGATTTCCAAATTCTCTATGGAGAAGGCATTTCAAAAGCAGGTGAATTATTAGAACTTGGGGTAAAACACAAACTTGTAGAAAAATCAGGTGCCTGGTATTCCTATAATGGTGAAAAAATTGGTCAAGGAAAGGCTAATTCAATGAAATGGCTTAACGAAAATATAGAAAAATCAGATGAATTAGAAGCTCGTTTACGTGCAGAATTAGTGGCTAATCCAGAACAAGCCTTAATGGCTGACATTGAACAATCTGAAAATAATACTGAATCAGAAAGTGATTTTGAATAAAGAAAATTACAAATGCTAAAAGTGCGGTTAAAAATGACCGCACTCTATATCAATTCAATAAAATGAAGGAATCATTCCTTGTCATCTCTTGCTTTTAATTACATAGTCAATCTTCTTACACGCAGAGAATATAGTGAATTCGAGCTCCGCAATAAAATGCAGGAAAAGAACTTTTCGGAAGAAGAAATTGATGAAGCTTTATCTCAATGCCAAGCAAAAAATTGGCAAAGTGATCGTCGTTTTTCAGAAAATTATCTAAATTCACGCGCGCAAAAAGGTTATGGTGTAGTAAGAATTCGACAAGAATTACTCCAATTAAAAGGTGTGTCTTCTGATATTATTGATGAAGTTTTAATGGAATCAGAAATTGATTGGTATGAAATGGCTGAGAACTTGTTACGTAAAAAATTCCCAAATTACAACGAACAGCAAACGCCTAAAATGAAACAAAAAATTTGGCAATATATGCTATCACACGGATTTCGTAGCGATGAATTTGCTGATTTAATTGGGCAAAACCAAAGTGAATGGGATTAATGTAAAAGTTGAGAACAAATTTTATATATCCAAATGCCCAACCCAGTCATAGCTAAACATCCAAATAAATGCATAATCAATACACAAAATCCATTTAACCACTTGTCATTAAAAAATAATTCCACAACTTCGGAAGAAAAAGACGAAAATGTGGTTAGCGATCCTAAAAAACCGGTAATTAAAAATAACCGCCATTCAGAACTAATTTGTGGAAATTGCCAAAAAAGCCCAAGTAATACACCAATAATTAAACAACCAAGCAAATTAGCGATTAAAGTCCCAAAAGCAAAGGAAGAAAATAAAGGATTAAATAACAATCCTATAGTCCAACGCAATGACGCGCCTAATATTGCACCACAACTTATGAATAATAATGCCTGCATTAATAATCTAATCCAAATTGAGTTCGCAAATAACAAGCGACTGATTCTTCTTTATTTGATCCAATAACTTCTAAATCTGGACAAGCCGTTTTTAAACGAATATCAGCATCTTTCATAATGCAACCTTTTCCAGCCCAAGAAAGCATTTCTACATCATTCATTCCATCACCAAAAGCAATACAGTCTTTTAACTCATATTCTCGTGATTCGAGTAAATGTTTTAATGCATCCCCTTTTGAAACATTCTTATTCATTACTTCCAAACAAGCTAATGCAGAATAAACAATTGTCGTTACGTCACCAAACTTATCTCGTAAATAAGTTTCTACTTCAACTAAATCCTCTGGCGTTTTACCAATAAAAAAGACTTTTTCTGTCCCACGTCCATGATGTTTGGAAAAATCGACAACGTTATAATCGAATCCAGATTCTTTATGGAACTGACGCATTGCAGGAATATCTTTATTAGTAAACCAACCTTCATCTTGATAAGTATTCATACATACTTTTGTTGTATCAAATGGCGTTTTGTAAAGCTCGAGAACTAATTCTTCAGGCAAGCTATTGCTATAAAGCAAATTACCCTGTAAATCCCGTACACGAGCACCATTTGATGTAATCATAACCGCACGTTCCGCACCAATTTTTCCAAGAATGGATGACACATCGGTATGATTACGTCCTGTTGCCAAAATAATATCTACGCCTTTTTGCTCTAATGCTCTCAGCGTATCAATGGTAAGATCACCCACTAAATGTTCAGGTGTTAAAAGCGTGCCATCTAAATCAGACACCATTGCTCGAAAAGGTAAATTCATAAAAACCTCAAAAAATAAACTATGCTTATCATACCACTAAATATACAAATGGTACTTGCTGAAGATCAATGTATTAAAAACTGTAATAAAAATAACCGCACTTTTATTAAGCATCAATAGACACATTCCTCTTTATCCAATAATAAGCTAAAACATATTTTCGTTTAAATTGATCTACTATTAGAAATTAAACAAATACCAATAAAGAGTTAGTTTGTTTTTATTAAAATGAATATAAATTCTAATAAAGCTAAAAATCTCGCAATAAAATTCGATATTTTTACATTAATAGCTGAAATTTGATAACAAATTTCATTTTACCTCTCTTATAATATAAGTGTTCGAACAAAAATAGTATCATCGAATGATTTATATTTATTCCCCAATAGATAGTCAAAAACACAAGGAGATTATTATGGCTTTCAATATGAAAAACAGACATTTGCTCAGTCTTGTTCATCACACAGAACGTGAAATTAAATATCTCTTAGATCTCTCCCGAGATTTGAAACGAGCCAAATATACAGGCATAGAACAACAAAAATTAAAAGGCAAAAATATCGCACTCATCTTTGAAAAAACCTCCACCCGCACACGCTGTGCATTTGAAGTCGCCGCTTATGACCAAGGCGCACAAGTCACCTATATCGACCCTAACTCCTCCCAAATTGGCCACAAAGAAAGTATGAAAGATACCGCCCGCGTATTAGGCAGAATGTATGATGGTATTGAATATCGTGGCTTTAAACAAAGTATCGTTCAAGAACTGGCTGATTATGCTGGGGTGCCAGTATTCAATGGTTTAACCGATGAATTCCACCCAACACAAATGCTTGCCGACGTACTTACCATGATTGAACATTGCGACAAACCATTAAGCGAAATTAGTTATGTCTATATTGGGGATGCTCGTAATAATATGGGTAATTCACTTTTATTAATTGGTGCAAAATTAGGTATGGATGTGCGGATTTGTGGACCTAAAGCATTATTACCAGAAGCAAGTCTTGTGGAAATGTGCGAAAAATTTGCGAAAGAAAGCGGCGCTCGTATTACCGTAACTGAAGATATCGACAAAGCGGTGAAAGGTGCTGATTTTGTTCATACTGATGTGTGGGTTTCAATGGGTGAACCATTAGAAACTTGGGGCGAACGCATTAAATTATTACTTCCTTATCAAGTCACACCTGAATTAATGAAGCGCACTGGTAATCCAAAAGTGAAATTTATGCACTGCCTACCTGCCTTCCATAACAGCGAAACCAAAGTTGGTCGTCAAATTGCTGAAAAATATCCTGAATTAGCGAATGGTATTGAAGTGACTGAAGATGTATTTGAATCGCCAATGAACATTGCATTTGAACAAGCAGAAAACCGTATGCACACAATTAAAGCAGTAATGGTAGCAAGTTTGGCATAAGGAGGCAGTATGAGAATAGTTATTGCATTAGGCGGTAATGCGTTATTAAGACGTGGCGAACCGCTGACAGCCGAAAATCAACGACAAAATGTTCGCATTGCTTGTGAGCAAATTGCTAAGATTTGGCCAAATAATGAATTAGTGATAGCACACGGTAATGGTCCACAAGTGGGTTTGCTCGCTTTACAAGGTGCAGCTTATACTGATGTGCCAACCTATCCTTTAGATGTATTGGGAGCAGAAACAGCTGGAATGATTGGTTATATGATTCAGCAAGAACTCGGTAATTTAGTTCCATTTGAAGTGCCATTTGCAACGTTATTATCTCAAGTAGAAGTTGATATCAACGACCCAGCTTTCAAAAATCCAACCAAGCCAATAGGTCCTGTTTATACAAAAGAAGAAGCTGAACGTTTGGCAAAAGAAAAAAATTGGTCTATCGCACAAGATGGTGATAAATATCGTCGCGTTGTGCCAAGTCCATTGCCAAAACGTATTTTTGAAATTCGTCAGGTCAAATGGTTGCTTGAAAAAGGCAGTATCGTAATTTGTGCGGGTGGCGGCGGTATTCCGACCTATTATGATGAACAGCATAATTTACAAGGTGTTGAAGCTGTTATCGACAAAGATTTATGCTCAGCTTTACTTGCAGAAAATCTTGATGCGGACTTATTCATTATCGCAACTGACGTTTCCGCAACCTTCGTAGATTGGGGAAAACCAACTCAAAAAGCAATTTCTGTCGCATCACCTGAAGCCATTTCAGAACTTGGTTTTGCTGCAGGTTCTATGGGACCGAAAGTACAAGCAGCAATCAACTTTGCGAAACAAACAGGAAAAGATGCAGTAATAGGTTCTTTATCTGATATTGTGGATATTGTGAAAGGCAAAGCTGGTACACGTATTACGAAAAAAGCTGAAGGCATATCCTATTATGCTTAAATAATAAAGGTGCTTTGTGAAATCATTCTCAAGGTAAAAAGTGCGGTCGGTTTAACCGATGTTTTTACCAACCGCACTTTAAACGTTACACATAAGGAGCTCGCTATGGATGCGTCCAAAAAGAAGAAAACGTTTAATTTCCCATCAGCGTTTACAATTTTATTTGCAATATTAATTCTCGCTGTTGGATTAACCTGGATAATTCCATCTGGTTCATATTCAAAATTAACATATAATTCCACTGATAATGTCTTTGTGGTCAAAGCTTATGGCGTTGATGATAAAACTTATCCCGCCACAACAGACACTCTTGATAATCTCAATATAAAAATTAAACTCTCCAATTTCACCGAAGGCGTGATCAAAAAACCAATCGCTATTCCTGGTACTTATCAACGTGTAGAACAACACCATAAAGGCATTGAAGATATCACCAAAAGTATGGTTGAAGGCACCATCGAAGCCGTTGATGTTATGGTCTTTATCTTTGTATTAGGTGGTATGATTGGTGTCATTAACCGTACCGGTTCTTTTAATGCCGGTTTGATGGCTCTCGTGAAAAAAACCAAAGGCAATGAGTTTTTTATTGTATTCAGCGTATCTGTTTTAATGGTGTTAGGCGGTACAACCTGTGGTATCGAAGAAGAAGCAGTGGCATTCTATCCGATTCTGGTGCCAGTATTCTTGGCTCTGGGATATGATGCAATAGTCTGCGTAGGGGCTATATTCCTTGCTTCATCTATGGGATCTGCATTCTCTACAATTAACCCATTCTCCGTTGTTATCGCATCAAATGCAGCTGGTATTCAATTTACTGAAGGTATTGGTTTCCGTGCTCTAGGTTTAGTTTTGGGAGCAACTTGCGTAATCGTATATCTTTATTGGTACTGTAAAAAAATCAAAGCTGACCCAAGTTTTTCTTTCACTTATGACGATCGCGAAGAATTTCGCCAACGTTATATGAAGAACTTTGATCCAAATGCAACTATCGCATTCTCAGCTCGTCACAAATTAATCTTAACGCTTTTCTGCATTGCATTCCCTATTATGATTTGGGGTGTAATGGTTGGCGGATGGTGGTTCCCTCAAATGGCTGCATCTTTCCTTTCCATTACTATCATCATTATGTTTATCAGTGGCTTGTCTGAAAAAGATATTGTGGAATCTTTCACTGAAGGTGCATCAGAATTAGTAGGCGTATCCTTAATCATTGGTCTTGCTCGTGGCGTAAACTTAGTACTCGAACAAGGTATGATTTCTGACACCATCCTTGATTATATGTCTAATGTAGTTAGTGGTATGCCAGGTAGCGTATTCATCTTAGGTCAATTAGTCGTATTTATTTTCCTAGGCTTAATCGTGCCGTCTTCTTCAGGCTTAGCCGTGCTTTCAATGCCAATTATGGCTCCACTTGCTGACTCAGTGGGTATTCCACGCGATATCGTGGTTTCTGCTTACAACTGGGGACAATATGCAATGCTATTCTTGGCACCAACAGGATTAGTATTGGTGACTCTCCAAATGTTGCATATTCCGTTTGATAGATGGGTTAAATTCGTGATGCCTATGATTGGATGTTTATTACTAATCGGATCTATTTTACTGGTAGTACAAGTATCCTTATATAGCGTTTAATTAGTCAAATTGCCGCCTAGATCACAGTTTTTCTAGGCGGTTTCTTTTATATTAGGTTATCTTTTTTGTTAGCATAAAAAGGATTTACTATGCTTAAAAAACGCTTCGATAATATCGATACCCGTATTCTTAAAGCATTGCAACGCAATGGTCGATTACAAAATAATGAATTGGCCAACGAAATAGGTCTCTCCAATTCAGCTTGTTTACGTCGAGTGAATCACTTGGAAGAAAGCGGCGTAATTGATAACTATGTAGCCTTATTAAATCCTAAAAAAGTAAACTGTAATCTCATCGTTTATGCATTAGGCTCTTTCTTTGAAGAAGACCCAGAATTAAAAGAGCGGTTTATTTTTGAAGTGAAATTAATCCCTCAAATTACCGAATGCCATTTTATGGCTGGTAGCTTTGATTTCTTATTGAAACTCAATGTATCCGATCTTGATCAATTTAATTACATCAAAAACACCTATCTCAATTCTAGGCTTGGCATTAAAACCTTAAAATCAGAAGTAACACTAAAAACGGTTAAATCAACAACTGAGTTGCCTTTATAAAAATCCAGCTTTTATGCTGGATTTTGTTTTTAGCTTCGGCATAATAGCAATAACTTTTCATCCCTAAAAAGGATTATAAATATGAAAAACATGTTACTGCTCAGTAGCTCAAAATACAAGAACACAGGTTATCTTGAACACACTCTACCTTGGTTACAAAATTTCTTGGCGGATTATCGTGGTAAAACAATTGCTTTTGTGCCTTATGCTGGGGTACGCCGCACTTTTGATGAATATGAAAAAACTGTGCAAAATGCACTTTCTTATTTAGAGATGAATATTGTTTCCGTTCATCATGGTAAACAGCATCGAGATATTATTGAACAAGCAGATGTCATTGCTATTGGCGGCGGGAATACATTTTGTTTGTTAAAACAGCTTTATGAACACAATTTAATTGATATCATTCGTGAAAAAGTGAATAACGGTACGCCTTATTTTGGTTGGAGTGCTGGGGCAAATGTAGCGGGTGCATCCATTATGACAACGAATGATATGCCGATTACTTATCCTCCTTCATTTCAAGCATTACAACTTTTTCCTCATCAAATTAATCCGCACTTTATTTCAGGTAAAATGCAAGGTCACAATGGAGAGAGTCGAGAAGAACGTTTAGCCGAATTTTTACTCGTTAATCCAACCGCACTTGTATATGCATTGCCTGAAGGTTCTGCACTTCATATACAAAATGAAATGGCAACTGTGTTGGGTGAAAATCCTATTTTGTGCTTCAGTGAAAATATGGAATGTGGCACATTTAATATCAACACAACTTTTTCTTATTAACTTAAAGGGAACATATAATGGAATTATTCAAATCCATCGTTGCAGTGATTGGCATTATTGCCACAATTTATTTTCTAATTAAAAAAGCCGAAACCCGAACTGTTTTGATTGGTGTCGGTTTAATAATGTCCATTCTGACGCTGAATCCAATGGGCGCATTAGATGCTTTTGCCAAAAGCATGACATCTGGCGGATTAATTATGGCTATCTGTTCTAGTATGGGTTTTGCTTATGTAATGAAATACACTCAATGTGATACTCATCTAGTGCATTTACTTACCAAACCATTAAGCGGATTAAAATTCTTCTTAATTCCGATTGCAACCGTCATCACCTTTTTCATCAATATTGCTATTCCTTCTGCTGCTGGTTGTGCAGCTGCGGTTGGTGCAACATTAATTCCTGTTTTAAAAAGTGCGGGTGTTCGACCAGCTACTGCTGGTGCAGCTATTTTAGCAGGGACTTTTGGATCAATGATGAGCCCAGGTTCTTCTCACTCAGCAATGATTAGTGAAATGTCAGGCTTAACTATCACTCAAGTAAACCTTTCACATGCGCCATATAATATGATTGCGGGAGCAATAGGTGCTGTTGTTTTAACAATTCTTGCGCTTGTTTTTAAAGATTATGGTGAACAACATCGCCAAGCTTATCTTGCAGAACAAAAAGAAAGTGAAATTAAAGTTGTTGAAGGTGTCAATGTACTTTATGCCCTTGCACCATTAATACCATTAGTTATTTTAGTGATTGGTGGAACATCATTACAACAAGTACCGGGTCTTGAATGGACTAAAATGGGCGTTCCTCAAGCGATGCTGATTGGTGCAATTTACGGCATTATAGTAACTCGTATTTCCCCAGTAAAAATCACTGAAGAATTTTTCAATGGTATGGGAAATTCTTATGCAAACGTACTTGGTATCATCATTGCAGCCAGCGTATTTGTCGCAGGATTAAAATCTACGGGCGCAGTTGATGCGGCAATTTCTTTCTTAAAAGAATCCAACGAATTTGTACGTTGGGGTGCAATAATTGGACCATTCTTAATGGGCTTAATTACAGGCTCTGGCGATGCAGCAGCGATTGCCTTTAACACTGCCGTCACGCCACATGCTATAGAACTCGGCTACACCCATGTAAATCTTGGTATGGCAGCAGCCATTGCTGGTGCAATCGGTCGTACAGCTTCACCAATTGCAGGTGTAACCATTGTTTGTGCAGGCCTTGCGATGGTGAGCCCAGTAGAAATGGTAAAACGTACCGCACCAGGCATGATACTTGCTGTTTTATTCTTAGCATTATTTATGTTGTAAAAATAGTAAAAAATTGACCGCACTTTATTTAAATGCGGTCTGTTTTTATAGACTTTTAAAGGAGAAAAAATGAAATAAATATGGACAATAAAATGAAAAATTTTCCATATATTTTTTATTAATTATTTTTTATAAAAAAATCTATCAGATTATTTAAATCAATAAGAACTTCATTTCTAGATTTCATTTCTTTAACCTTTACTTTATTTAAATAAACTTCATTTTCTCCTATAATAATACTAAATCTTGCATTATATTTATCTGCACGTTTTAATTGAGACTTAATAGACGTATGTTCAAAATCTTGTTTTACATTAAATCCTATATTACGTAATTTTTGAGCTATTAACAAACCATATTCATCTGTATTATTACCAAAATGTACTATATATATTAAATTATTATTTTCAGGAATTACCTTTGTATCTAACATATCTAATACACGTTCAACTCCCATTGCAAAACCAATACCAGCTTTAGATTCTCCGCCAAGTTCTTCCATTAATCCATTATAACGTCCACCTGCACAAAATGTTAATGGGGATTCATTAGCATAACTAACCCATTCAAATACCGAATTATTATAGTAATCTAAACCTCTAACCAATCTTGTATTTTCAACATACGAAATACCTAGTTTTTCTAAAAAATTCAACCAAGTATAATAATGACATAAACTATCTTTTCCTAAATATTCAATTAATTTAGGGGCGTTATTACATATATCTTGCATAGATTTATTTTTAGAATCTAATACTCTAAGTGGATTACTGTATAATCGTCTTCGTCCATCTTCATCTAAAACATCAATATTATCTTCTAAATATTTAATCAAAATATTTCTATATTTGGCTCTCTCTGCAACAGTTCCTAAAGTATTAACTTGCAATTCTATATTTTTGAAACCAAGTTGGTTCCAAAGATCTTTCGTCATTGTAATCATTTCAGCATCAATATCTGGCCCCTCTAAACCTAATGCTTCAATTCCAACTTGCGTAAATTGACGATATCTTCCTTTTTGTGGTTTTTCATGTCTAAACATTGGTCCCATATACCACAGACGCTGCGTAGAATTATATAATAAATTATTTTCTAAACATGCCCTTAAACATGCTACTGTCCCTTCAGGCCTTAACGTTAATTTATCTTTGTTTAAAGAATCTACAAAAGAATACATTTCTTTTTCGACAATATCCGTAGCTTCTCCAATAGAACGAATAAATAAATTTGTATTCTCTATTATTGGCGTTCTAATTTGCTCATACCCATATTTTTTCATCCAATCAATAATTATTCTTTCAAAAAAAATCCATTTCGGTGATTCATTAGGTAATACATCTTTCATCCCCTTAATAGATTGATATTTAACACTCATCTTTATTCTCCTTAAATATGATATTATTAAATTTAGTACCTATTATAAAAATTAATAAAATTATAGAAACCCCAACTAAAGAAGCCCATCTTGTTTCTTTATTTAACAACATAAATAAAACAATAAAAACAAGAGAAAAAATAGAAAATAATATAAATTTATTTTTTTGTAAAAAACCAATAAAACTAGATAATCTGTTATTATTCATAAACATATTAGAAAACAAAATAATAATCCAAACAAAAATAGTTATAACACTAGCAGATGATGCTATAAAAATAAAAATTTTATCAGGAAATAAGTAATTTAAAAATATACCAAAGCATAATAAAAAAGAAACTAGTAAAACAACTACCCAAGGAATCCCTTGTTTTGAAATACGAGATAATATTATTGGAGCTTGATTTCTTTTTGACATACTATAAATTATTCTACTAGCACTAAATATATCACTATTAATTGCAGATATTGAAGCAGAAATAATAACAATATTTAAAATATCTGAAGAATAAGGAATACCTATATACTCAAATATAATGACAAAAGGACTTTTTGAACCATCTAAATTATTCCAAGGAACTATAGTTAAGATAATAAATATAGTAAAAATATAGAAAAAAATAATCCTAAATGGAACTGAACGAATTGCTATAGGAATAGATTTTTTAGGATCAAGCGTTTCACCTGCACTAATACCAATAATTTCTATACCACCAAAAGAAAATGCAATAATCGACAAACTATATATAAATCCTTCTAATCCATTAGGAAAAAAACCTCCATACTTTATTAAATTATTAATGCTTGCAATTTGTTCTAAACTATCTTTATTTAATTGTGTATAAAATAATAATATAACGCCTATAACTATCATAAAACCTATCGCAATAACCTTTATGATAGTTAATATAAATTCCAATTCTCCAAACACTCTAACATTAACTAAATTAATTGAAGCAATAAAAAAAATAAGTATTGTAATCCAAATCCAAGAATCAACTTCTGGGTACCAAAATTTCATATATATTCCAAAAGCTGTTAAATCAGCAATACAAACAATGATCATTTCTAAAGCATATGCCCACCCTGTTACAAATCCCCATTTTTTTCCTAAGTAAATAGAAGCATAATCTCCAAATGTTTTTCCCGTTGGGGTATTAAGAATTAAATCTCCTAATGATTTCATTATTATATAAATAATAAATCCAATGATCAAATATCCAAATATAACAGATGATCCAGCTAATTTTATAGACTCATAAGATCCATAAAATAGCCCTGTACCGATAGCAGAACCTAAAGCTAAAAATTGAATATGTCTTAGTGTTAAACTTTTCTTAACTTCTTTATCACTCATAAACCCTCACATAAATTTATAAATAAAAAGCTACTAATAAATTTATTAGTAGCCTTTATTTTTTATTAGATTTTATCTTGACAATTTATTTTTCTATAGTTTTCGATCAATTCATCACATAATTGTTCTACTCTCTCGGTTTCCCATTCGTTATGAGCTGTTGTAACAACATGAACTTCATTACCAGATGGTGCAAGTGACCATTTTTCCCAAACAGACTCTTCGGGGCGAGGAACAACCACTGTAATAGAATTTTTATGTTTCCAAGCATTATAGCCTGCAGAACGAATTCTATTAACCACATAATCTGCCATAGATAAACATCTGTCTATTCTTGCTTTAAAATCATCAAAAGTATGTCCTTTAATAGCAGTCCATAGTACTAGTGGAGTATGCCCATTACGAGAACCTGTTATAGTTTTATCGTGAGCTGCAATATAATCTACTTCAACTGTAATGTTATCTACTAACTTTTTGCGACCAATAGCTATACCGCATGGGATCGGTGAAGCAAGCATTTTATGACCAGAAACACCTATTGAATCCAAACCATCAGAAAAAGTATGAGGTTGAGGATCATCAACGAATGGTAAAATCATTCCACTTAATGCAGCATCACCATGAATATAATAATCCTCACGTTTAAAACCAGCTTCTGACATAAGTTTTTGAATTTTACTTATATCATCAATAGCACCATGTACTGTAGAACCTAAATTAGCTAAAATAATAGGATGTTTTTCTCCTGATTGTAGAATCTTATTAATTAAATCTTCATAATCAACAACACCATCTTTTTGACGTTCAACCACGCAAGATTTCATTCTAAGTAAAGTTACAATTTTAGCTGCAGAATAGTGAGCTTCCTTTGAATAAAATAGCGTTGAGTTAGGGAAAGTTTCTCTGGCTAGCCATATACCAAACATATTCCCTTCTGTACCACCATTTGTCACATATCCCCAAGCATCTTCCTTACTAATTTTAAATAAATCATAAAAATATTCCATTACATCTTTTTCAAATTCAAATGTATTTAATTTAAAATTACAGTATTCAGCCCAATCACCACAGTTATTAAAATTAATATTCCAAAACTTTTCTAAAACCGAATAATCAATATCTGCTGATTCAGGGTACCCTAAGTTAAAGAAACGATTTTTTAAACAATAACCATAAAATTCATCTAATTTAACTTGATCTTTCATTGATAATTTCATTTTTTATTCCTCTCTAATAAAAATTAATCTATTTTTACATCTAATTCTTTATTGTTAATAAGTTTTAATGCTGGAAAAGTAAATACTGGTATCATAAAGGTAACAAGTAAAGTCCCCCAGAAAATAGAATCTGCACCCGAACCAACTAAGGCAAACATACAATATAAAATACTTATGAGAACCAATAATGTATGCCATTTATAATTGCCATCTTTTTTAAGTTTTTTTGCTGTCCACAAAATTGGTAATGCGGTAATAGCATATAAATATGGAAGTAAAGAACAATATACAGACATTAAAATTACAATTTGAAATTGTTCTGCAAGATTAGGGCTTGCTGTCAATAACAATACGCAACACATTAATACTGCAGTAAATATTAAACTTTTCATTGGTACATCATTTTTATTTAATTCAGCAAACCATTTAGGAAATAATCCAGATTCTGCTGCAGCACGAGGAGCTTCTGACTGTAAAATAAACCACCCAGAAATAGATCCAAAACAAGCAAGTATGCTTAATGCTGATGCGATTGAACCTGCCAATTCAGAATCAAACATATATTTCACTGCATCTGCAAACGGAGCACTTGAATTTTTTAATACTTCATGTGGAATAATTCCTGCAATAACAGTACTACTTGCTACATAACATACAGCAGCAATTAATAATCCGTAAATAGTTGCTTTAGGCACAGTTTTTTCAGGATTTTCAACTTGTCCTGTTGATACCACTGCTGATTCAACTCCTAAAAATCCCCACAAAGCTAAAGAAGCCGCTGCGATAATGGCGCTAAAATTACTATTACCCGTATCATTAATTACTTCTAAGTAAGTTTCAGGTTTAAAATAGAACCAACCAAAGATACCAACACCAAGAATAACAGCTAAACCACAAAGCGCTGTAAATGATTGAGCTGAACCTGCTACTTTGGCACCAAATGAAGATAAAAATACGTAGATCCATAAGATAGCTATTGCCACTATGCAACTATAAGTTGTACCTACCGTAGGATCTTTTAATATAGGGAAAAAATAGGCTAAATAACCTACACCAGCAACTAATAGTGCAACGTTACCAATCCAAGCACTAACCCAATAAGCAACCGTAGATTGAAAACCAACAAATGGACCAAATGCATCTCGAGAATAGGCTACAATCCCACCAATTCTTTCATGGATGAGAGATGTTTTAGCAAATACTAATGCAAGTGCCATAACACCAAGAATAGTAATAATCCATCCAAAAATAGAAATGGCCCCTATACTACCAAGGTTAGTTGGTAGTAGAAAAACACCAGACCCCATCATATTAGAAGCGGTCACAAGCGTTAAAGCTAATACACCCATTTTTTTAGCTTTTTTTACACTTATTTCAGAACTCATATTATTTTCCTTCTGTTCTAACTTTTAATTTTTAATAAATTTTTAAAAATTTATTTACGAAAAAAAATCGCTATTATTTATTTTAAATAAATAATCAGACATGAAATTAGATATAATTTAAAAATAAAATATTTATAAAGCATATTTTGGCATGTTTAGCTCCTATTTCCTTATTTAAGCTTTCTTTTACAAATTCTGAACCTCATAAAAAATATTGTCAATAGATATAATAATATTTTCTGTAATATTTATTAATAATATTATTTATGTAACAATTTTAGTTATAAAATATAAAATAACTTTACATTTTTTTAACATTTAAATATTTTTATTGAAAAAATATAAATATTTTGTAAAGTATAATAGAAATTATCATTTACTAAAGGAATAAATAAAAATGAACAGACGTCATTTTATTCAAATTGGAGCAACTAGCATCCTAGCGTTAAGTGCAAACCGTTTTGCGATGGCAAAAGGAAAGAGCGATGTCGATTTACGCATTGTGGCAACAACAGATGTTCATAGTTTCTTGACCGATTTTGACTATTATAAAGATGCACCAACCGATAAATTCGGTTTTACTCGTGCGGCAAGCCTTATTCGCCAAGCACGTGCTGAAGTGAAAAATAGTGTATTAGTAGATAACGGTGACCTAATTCAAGGTAATCCAATTGCAGACTATCAAGCCGCACAAGGCCATAAAGAGGGTAAATCTAACCCTGCGGTCGATTGTTTAAATGCGATGAATTATGAAGTGGGTACATTAGGTAACCACGAATTTAACTATGGTCTCAATTATCTTGCAGATGCCATCAAACAAGCTAAATTCCCAATTGTGAATGCGAACGTAGTAAAAGCGGGGACAGAAGAACCTTATTTCACACCTTATGTCATTCAAGAAAAATCTGTGGTGGATAATAATGGCAAAACACATAAATTAAAAATTGGTTACATCGGCTTTGTGCCACCGCAAATTATGGTTTGGGATAAAGCGAACCTTCAAGGTAAAGTGGAAACCCGTGATATTGTAAAAACAGCACAAAAATATGTCCCTGAAATGAAGAAAAAAGGGGCTGATATTATCGTTGCATTAGCTCACACAGGCCCATCTGATGAACCTTATCAAGAAGGTGCTGAAAACTCAGCATTCTATCTAGCTGATGTACCACATATTGACGCCGTTATTTTTGGTCACTCACACCGTTTATTCCCAAATAAAGAATTTGCGAAATCACCAAATGCAGACATCGTAAATGGTACCGTAAAAGGCGTACCAGAAAGTATGGCTGGTTACTGGGCAAATAATATCAGCGTGGTGGATTTAGGCTTAACAGAACACAAAGGCAAATGGATTGTTACCTCTGGAAAAGCGGTACTTCGTCCAATCTATGATGCTAAAAATAAAAAAGTGCTTGCAGAAAATGACCCAGAAATTACCGCACTTTTAAAACCAGTTCACGAAGCGACACGTAAATTTGTTTCTCAACCTATCGGCAAAGCCACAGACAATATGTATAGTTACCTTGCATTAGTGCAAGATGATCCAACCATTCAAATTGTAAACCAAGCACAAAAAGCGTATGTAGAGAAAGTTGCACCAAGTGTTGCAGCAATGGCTGGCTTACCTATTTTAAGTGCAGGAGCACCATTTAAAGCGGGTGGTCGTAAAAATGACCCAACGGGCTATACCGAAGTAAATAAAGGTGAATTAACTTTCCGTAATGCGGCGGATTTATACCTTTACCCGAACACGCTTGTGGTAGTGAAAGCGACAGGCGAACAATTAAAAGAATGGTTAGAGTGCAGTGCAGGTATGTTTAAACAAATTGACCCTACAAGTGATAAACCACAATCATTAATCGACTGGGAAGGTTTCCGTACTTATAACTTTGATGTGATTGATGGTGTCAATTATGAATACGATCTAACCAAACCTGCACGTTACGATGGCGAATGTAAGTTAATCAACCCAGAATCGCATCGTGTAGTGAATCTCACTTATCAAGGCAAACCAGTTGATCCAAAAGCAGAATTTTTGATTGCAACGAATAACTATCGTGCTTACGGCAATAAATTCCCAGGTACTGGTGATAAACATATTGTTTACGCTTCGCCTGATGAAAGCCGTCAAATTTTGGCTGATTATATTAAAGCAACCAGTGAGAAAGAGGGTTCAGTCAATCCAAATGCGGATAAAAACTGGCGTTTTGTTCCTATCACAGGTAACGATAAATTAGATGTCCGTTTTGAAACATCTCCAACCGAACAAGCGGCGAAATTTATCGCAGAAAAAGCACAGTATCCAATGAAACAAGTGGGTACAGATGAAATTGGTTTTGCAGTGTATCAAATTGATTTGTCTAAATAATAATTAGGAAAATAAAATGTCGCCTGAATATCAAAATTTAGGCGGCATTTTTTCTTCCCAAAGTGCGGTTAAATTTTTAAAGATTTTTGCTCAATTCACAATCTATCTTTATTTTACAAATTAATCCCAACCCCCAGCAAAGCTGTCGCTAACTTTGATAAAGAGACTATTTCTATCGAAGCCTAACAACCTATTATAGGTTCAATAAAGATGTAAATAGCTATCTGAACTACCATATAAAAAGTAATAATTATAAAACTAATGCACAATACCATTCTATTTTTAGAAATTTGGCTATAGAGGCAAACAACACATTTCTGGCATTTTTTGGAGAGATTATTTTATACTGTAGAAACTTCTTCTATTTTGTTTCCATCACTATTTTATTTATTCTTCAAGAAGAAGATAGTTTGTAGTAACTACAGTATCAAGTCATTAACTCTCATTAGAAAAAGCTCAGCATCAATAAAATTTTTATTGTGGATAACTTTATAAAAACCTGTCATAAAACTGTTTTTACTCATTTGGTAACTTTGAGAAAAAATAAAGTTGTTAATAACTTTCTATTTTACACACAAGATTTTTAAAGAAAATGATCGCATTTTCACAAGATCTTTAGATCCTATAACACCAGTTTCCGTAAGGATCTAATAAGGTTACTCACAATCACAAAGGATCTTAATAGTAACAATAATAAGATCTTTATATATAAAAAGAGATCTTATTTACTAATACAAACCTGATCTTTCAAAGGATCAATAGATCCATTCTTTTTTTGTCAGGTGTTTTAAATTTCTGTAGAATAACTCCAATTTTTTGATCCGAATAAATAGAGATAGATATGTTTTACACTGAAACTTATGATGTGATTGTGATCGGTGGTGGCCATGCGGGTACAGAAGCTGTGCTTGCACCAGCTCGAATGGGATTAAAAACCCTTTTATTAACACATAATGTAGATACTTTAGGGCAAATGTCTTGTAATCCTGCAATTGGTGGGATCGGTAAAGGTCATTTAGTAAAAGAAGTAGATGCTATGGGTGGTTTGATGGCGCATGCTGCAGATAAAGCAGGAATTCAATTTCGTACTTTAAATAGTAGTAAAGGTCCAGCAGTACGTGCTACTCGAGCTCAAGCTGACAGAGTTTTATATCGTCAAGCTGTTCGTACAGCATTAGAAAATCAACCTAATTTAGATATTTTCCAACAAGAAGCGACAGATATTCTAATTGAGCAAGATCGAGTTACAGGCGTTAGCACAAAAATGGGATTAATTTTTCGTGCTAAATCAGTGGTATTAACTGCGGGTACTTTCTTAGCTGGTAAAATTCATATTGGTTTGGAAAATTATGAAGGTGGCCGTGCAGGAGATCCTGCTTCTGTAAATCTTTCACATCAATTAAGAGATCTTGGATTACGTGTAGATCGCCTTAAAACAGGTACACCACCGCGTATTGATGCACGCACGATCAATTTTGATATTTTAGCTAAACAGCATGGTGATGCTGTATTACCTGTATTTTCTTTTATGGGATCGATATCTGATCACCCGCAACAAATTCCTTGTTATATCACCCACACTAATGAACAAACCCATGAAGTGATCCGTAATAACTTGGATCGCAGTCCAATGTATACAGGTGTGATTGAAGGAATCGGTCCACGTTATTGCCCATCTATTGAAGATAAAGTAATGCGTTTTGCGGATCGTAATTCACATCAAATCTATTTGGAACCAGAAGGATTAACCAGTAACGAAGTGTATCCAAATGGGATTTCTACCAGTTTGCCATTTGATGTGCAAATGGGTATTGTTAATTCTATGAAAGGTTTAGAAAAAGCTCGCATTATCAAACCAGGTTATGCCATTGAATATGACTATTTTGATCCACGTGACTTAAAACCAACGTTAGAAACAAAAGCTATTTCAGGTTTATTCTTCGCAGGCCAAATTAACGGTACAACCGGTTATGAAGAAGCAGCGGCACAAGGCTTATTGGGGGGGATTAACGCAGGTCTTTATGTACAAGAGAAAGAAGCATGGTATCCACGTCGTGATCAATCTTATACTGGAGTATTGATTGATGACCTTTGTACGCTCGGTACCAAAGAACCGTATCGTGTATTCACTTCTCGTGCTGAATACCGTTTGTTATTACGTGAAGACAATGCAGACATTCGTTTAACGCCAATTGCCCATGAATTAGGTTTGATTGATGAGGCTCGCTGGGCACGCTTTAATCAAAAAATGGAAAAGATTGAGCAAGAACGCCAGCGCTTACGCAGCATTTGGCTGCATCCGCGTTCTGAATATTTAGAAGAAGCCAATAAAGTGCTTGGCAGTCCACTTGTGCGTGAAGCCAGCGGTGAAGATTTATTACGCCGTCCAGAAATGACCTACGATATTTTGACTTCTTTAACGCCATACAAACCGGCAATGGAAGATAGAGAAGCCGTAGAACAAGTAGAAATTGCTATTAAATATCAAGGCTATATTGAGCATCAACAAGAAGAAATTGAAAAACAAAAACGTCACGAAAATACGGCTATTCCAGCTAACTTTGATTACAGCAAAGTGTCTGGTTTATCTAATGAAGTACGTGCGAAGTTAGAACAACATCGTCCGGTTTCCATTGGACAAGCGAGCCGAATTTCAGGTATAACGCCTGCTGCTATTTCAATTATTCTGGTTAATTTGAAAAAACAAGGCATGCTAAAACGTGGGGAATAAAGTTTTTTATTAAAAAACAAAAGTGCGGTAAATTTTAATCTAGTTTTAAGCCTAGAGTATATTGTTTAATTATTGACAATAAAGCGTAAAACTATTAAAATTCGCCGTCTATTTCTATATGGAAGTAGATTTTTTGAACAACATTCTATTATTGAATAACATTTAAACTGGAGCTTTTTTAATGGCAACTATCAACCAGCTAGTACGCAAACCGCGTGTGAAAAAGGTTGTAAAAAGCAACGTTCCTGCATTAGAGGCTTGCCCGCAGAAACGTGGTGTATGTACTCGTGTATATACTACAACTCCTAAAAAACCAAACTCAGCGTTACGTAAAGTATGTCGTATCCGCTTAACTAACGGTTTTGAAGTAACTTCTTATATTGGTGGTGAAGGTCACAACCTTCAAGAGCATAGTGTTGTATTAATCCGTGGTGGTCGTGTTAAAGACTTACCAGGTGTGCGTTACCACACAGTACGCGGTGCATTAGACTGCGCAGGCGTTAAAGATCGTAAACAAGGTCGTTCTAAATACGGCGTTAAACGTCCTAAAGCTTAATGGTTCTCCGTTAAGTAAGGCCAAACGTCTAAATTAGCAAAAAAATTTAAACCATAAACTCCAGTCAAAAAGCACTTTGTGCTGCAAATTTTCTCAAAGAGAAATATTGCTGATGGGTTTTGGATATCCTGAAGATTAAAATACGGAGAAATTCGCAATGCCACGTCGTCGTAGTGTTGAAGCACGCAAGATTCTTCCAGATCCGAAGTTCGGTTCAGAATTACTTGCAAAATTTATTAATGTAATCATGGTAGACGGTAAAAAATCCGTTGCTGAATCAATCGTTTATGGTGCTTTAGAAACTTTAGCACAACGCACAGGTAAAGAGCCTTTAGAAGCGTTTGAAGTTGCACTTGAAAACGTACGTCCAACTGTTGAGGTTAAATCTCGTCGTGTTGGTGGTTCTACTTACCAAGTACCAGTTGAAGTGCGTCCAGTACGTCGTAACGCATTAGGTATGCGTTGGATCGTTGAAGCAGCACGTAAACGTGGTGACAAATCAATGGCTTTACGCCTTGCAAACGAATTATCTGATGCTTCAGATAATAAAGGTGCAGCAGTTAAAAAACGTGAAGACGTTCACCGCATGGCTGAAGCTAACAAAGCATTTGCTCACTACCGTTGGTAATAAGTTTTTGAATTTAAAGGGCTTCATCATTGATGAAGCCTTACCCTTATATAAACTGATATTAAATAAACAAGGTTATAATAATGGCTCGTACAACCCCTATTGAAAGATATCGTAATATCGGTATCAGTGCGCACATTGATGCGGGTAAAACCACTACTACTGAGCGTATCTTATTCTATACTGGTGTTAGCCACAAAATCGGTGAAGTGCACGATGGTGCAGCAACGATGGACTGGATGGAACAAGAACAAGAGCGTGGTATCACCATTACCTCTGCGGCAACAACTGCATTCTGGTCTGGTATGTCACAACAATTCCCACAACATCGTATCAATGTTATCGATACTCCGGGACACGTGGACTTTACTGTTGAAGTAGAACGTTCTATGCGTGTTCTTGATGGAGCAGTAATGGTTTACTGTGCGGTTGGTGGTGTTCAACCACAATCTGAAACCGTATGGCGTCAAGCTAACAAGTATGAAGTTCCACGTATTGCGTTCGTAAATAAAATGGACCGTACTGGTGCGAACTTCTTACGTGTTGTTGAACAATTAAAAACCCGCTTAGGTGCTAATGCGGTTCCACTTCAACTTCCAATTGGTGCAGAAGAAAACTTCACTGGTGTAGTTGATTTGATCAAAATGAAAGCGATCAACTGGAATGAAGCAGACCAAGGTATGACTTTCACTTATGAAGAAGTGCCTGCAAATATGCAAGCAGACTGTGAAGAATGGCGTCAAAATCTTGTTGAAGCGGCAGCTGAAGCATCAGAAGAATTAATGGAAAAATACTTAGGTGGTGAAGATTTAACTGAAGAAGAAATTAAGTCAGCATTACGTCAGCGCGTATTAGCAAATGAAATTATTTTGGTAACCTGTGGTTCTGCATTCAAAAACAAAGGTGTTCAAGCAATGCTTGACGCAGTTGTTGAATACTTACCAGCACCAACTGATATCCCTGCAATTAAAGGTATCAACCCAGATGAAACTGAAGGTGAGCGTCATGCAAGTGATGAAGAACCATTCTCTTCATTAGCATTTAAAATTGCAACTGACCCATTCGTAGGTAACTTAACATTCTTCCGTGTATATTCTGGAGTTATTAATTCTGGAGATACAGTATTGAATTCTGTACGTCAAAAACGTGAACGTTTTGGTCGTATCGTACAGATGCACGCTAATAAACGTGAAGAAATTAAAGAAGTTCGTGCAGGTGATATCGCAGCAGCTATCGGATTAAAAGATGTAACTACTGGTGATACATTATGTGCAATTGATTCGCCAATTATCCTTGAGCGTATGGAATTCCCAGAGCCAGTAATTTCTGTTGCGGTAGAACCAAAAACTAAAGCTGACCAAGAAAAAATGGGCTTAGCATTAGGTCGTTTAGCACAAGAAGACCCTTCATTCCGTGTTCACACTGATGAAGAATCTGGCGAAACCATTATTTCTGGTATGGGTGAATTACACTTAGATATCATCGTTGACCGTATGAAACGTGAGTTTAAAGTGGAAGCTAATATCGGTAAACCACAAGTATCTTACCGTGAAACTATCCGTACTCGTGTTAATGATGTGGAAGGTAAACACGCTAAACAATCTGGTGGTCGCGGTCAATATGGTCATGTTGTTATCGACTTATACCCATTAGATCCAGAAGGCCCTGGTTATGAATTTGTAAACGAAATCAAAGGTGGTGTAATTCCTGGTGAATACATTCCAGCCGTTGATAAAGGTATTCAAGAACAACTTAAATCTGGTCCATTAGCGGGTTACCCAGTAGTTGATCTTGGTGTACGTTTACACTTCGGTTCATACCATGATGTGGACTCATCTGAGTTAGCGTTTAAACTTGCTGCATCTTTAGCATTTAAAGCGGCATTTTCAAAAGCAAACCCAGTATTACTTGAGCCAATTATGAAAGTTGAAGTTGAAACTCCGCCTGAGTATGTTGGTGATGTAATCGGTGACTTAAGCCGTCGTCGTGCTATGGTTAACGGTCAAGAAGCGAACGAGTTCGTTGTTAAGATCGACGCTGAAGTTCCACTTTCAGAAATGTTCGGTTATGCAACAGACTTACGTTCACAAACTCAAGGTCGTGCATCTTACTCAATGGAACCGTTAAAATATGCTGAAGCTCCAACAAGTGTTGCGGCTGCAGTAATTGAAGCGCGTAAAAAATAATTTTTGTAAACCAGCGGTGTAAAATATGATTGTTTTATACCGCACTTCTTAGGAAACATTAGCAATGTCTAAAGAAAAATTTGAACGTACAAAACCGCACGTAAACGTGGGTACAATCGGCCACGTTGACCACGGTAAAACAACTTTAACAGCAGCAATCACAACCGTATTAGCAAAACATTACGGTGGTGCAGCGCGTGCATTCGACCAAATCGATAACGCGCCAGAAGAAAAAGCGCGTGGTATTACCATCAACACTTCACACGTTGAATACGATACACCGACTCGCCACTACGCACACGTAGACTGTCCAGGACACGCCGACTATGTTAAAAACATGATTACCGGTGCGGCGCAAATGGATGGTGCTATTTTAGTAGTAGCAGCAACAGATGGTCCTATGCCACAAACTCGTGAACACATCTTATTAGGTCGCCAAGTAGGTGTACCATACATCATCGTATTCTTAAACAAATGCGACATGGTAGATGATGAAGAGTTATTAGAATTAGTAGAAATGGAAGTTCGTGAACTTCTATCTCAATATGACTTCCCAGGTGACGATACTCCAATCGTACGTGGTTCTGCATTACAAGCATTAAACGGCGTAGCAGAATGGGAAGAAAAAATCCTAGAATTAGCTGGTCACTTAGATACTTATATTCCAGAGCCAGAGCGTGCGATTGACCAACCGTTCCTTCTTCCAATCGAAGACGTATTCTCAATCTCAGGTCGTGGTACAGTAGTAACTGGTCGTGTAGAACGTGGTATCATCCGTACAGGCGATGAAGTAGAAATCGTCGGTATCAAAGATACAGCGAAAACTACTGTAACAGGTGTTGAAATGTTCCGTAAATTACTTGACGAAGGTCGTGCAGGTGAAAACATCGGTGCATTATTACGTGGTACCAAACGTGAAGAAATCGAACGTGGTCAAGTATTAGCGAAACCAGGTTCAATCACACCACACACTGATTTTGAATCAGAAGTATACGTATTATCAAAAGATGAAGGTGGTCGTCATACTCCATTCTTCAAAGGTTACCGTCCACAATTCTATTTCCGTACAACAGACGTGACTGGTACTATCGAATTACCAGAAGGCGTGGAAATGGTAATGCCAGGCGATAACATCAAGATGACAGTAAGCTTAATCCACCCAATCGCGATGGACCAAGGTTTACGTTTCGCAATCCGTGAAGGTGGCCGTACAGTAGGTGCGGGTGTTGTAGCGAAAATCATCAAATAATTGATGGATTCCTGAATGTCTTAAAGATAAAAGACAGAAGAAACAAAAGAAAAGTGCGGGGAAAATTCTCCGCACTTTTTTATTTTATATATGTAAATATTTACTAAATTATTTGATTTTTATAGTGATAGTTGTGGTAAATAATTCTCAGTGATTCCAACAAGTTCTTCTATTGATATTAATTTTATCTTGCTGCTTTGAGGTAAAAGTGCGGTGAGATTTCTTGCTAAAATATCTTGTTTCAATATCATGCAATTCCCTTTACATTTGACAAAATAATCAGGGTATTTTACTGCCAATAACACACCATCTTGCCATAATACTACCGCATCTTTTTCTGTGATGTATAAAAAGTAATCATCTAGTTCAGTTTTGGGATAATTTGATTGAGAAAATGTATAAAGCATAATATTCCTTAGAAAGTAAACAATTTTTCTGTTTGATTAAGCTTTTCTATCAATAAAGAGCGGTCAATTTTTTCACAAGATAGGATGAGTTGTTTATCCTCTAGCTTAAATTTCTGTAAAGACGCTGTGCAGATAAAGCGTTGCTCTACATCATACAAATCTAATAATTTAAAAGTTCTAATGAAGTCTTTCTGTTGAATGATCTCAGGTTGTTGATGATTAATAAGATTTAGTACACCATCATCTATAAAAAATACGCCAATGTCATCTGGATCACAAAAAGCTGTTGCGGCAAGAATTGCATCTAAGCCTTCTCTTGAAATGGATGTGCCATGTGGCGATGTACGAAATAAAAAGGCTATCTTCATAGGGTTATTACTCGATCTGCTTTTAAACTTGCTGCCATAAATTCACCAAGGCCTGCAATTATGAATCCCTCTGCAAGATTATAGTGATCTGTAGTTGGTGTAGTTAAGTTATCAACAACACCTCGTCTTTGAGATGCTGCAACACATAAATGCAAAGGAACATTGTGGGTAATGGAAAAAACTTGCCAATGTTTTTGTAAATTAACTTCATCATTGGCTGGATACACTAATGCATTTCCGTTACTCACTCCATCTTGAAAGAAAAAAATCTGTGAGATTTCGTGTCCTTTTTTGATTAAGGCATCTGAAAATTGATAAGCTAAAAATGCCCCTTGTTTTCCGTAAATAGGGCTTTTGACGGCGATAACATAGCGCATTATTCTTGCTCTTGTTTGATTTAGCGGATGTATAGGTAAACCGTATGTCGGGAAATATCTAAACGTTCTGCGACTAAATTAATCGCATCTTTAATATCAAAAATACTTTTTTCGTAAAGAGAAAGGACGATTTGTCGGTTTTTAGTATTATTGGCAACAGCGCGATCTGCATTGACTTCTTCTATTGTTTTTTCAATAGTCTGCGCAACCAAGTCTTCCACTGAACTGGCAAAATTAACCGAAGATGTTTCATTCGTATGCTCCGTTGGCATAAAGCATTGTAAAAATTGAGACACGGGTACATCTAAATTGATATTGATACAAAGCAAACCAATAATACGTTGAGTTTTATTACGAATGGCAATAGTGACTGATTTCATCAGTGCGCTACCTTTTGCTCGTGTAAAATAAGGCTTTGAAACACTTTCGCTTTGCATATTTCGTAGCGAACGTAAGGCAAGATCGGTAATTGGCGAACCAACTTGTCGATTAGTGTTATGTCCGTTGGCAATACAAATAGCAGAATGTTCAATATCTTCTAAAGAATGAAGCACGATTTCGCAGTGCTCACCAATCAGTGCGCTGATACCATCAACGACCGCTTTGTAGGAATTTATGATAGCGTGATCTTCGTCAGTGAAAGGATATTTATCGTTTAATGTCATAGCTTTAGGTTAAAAGTACGGTAAAAATTTCGCTCGTTTTTATAATAAAAAGCACGCATTAAAGAATGCGTGCTGTTAAACTTATCCGTTATTTTTCTGCTTTTGGATTGACGTCTAATACTTCTACATCAAAAATTAATGTTGAATTTGGTGGAATAGATGCACCAGCACCTTGTTCGCCATAGCCTAATTCAGGGGCAATAACTAATTGAATTTTTCCGCCTTTTTTCACTAATTGAAGACCTTCAGTCCAGCCTTTAATCACTTGATCAAGTTGGAATTCCACAGGTTGTCCGCGCTCGACAGAGCTATCAAATACTTTTCCATTTGGTAATTTACCCGTGTAATGTACTTTAACCGTATCCGTTGATTTGATTGTATCGCCTTTACCTGCACTTTCAATTTTATACATTAAACCAGATTGCGTCGTTTTTACATCTTTACCTTTAGCAAATTCAGCACGGAATTTATCGCCTTCTTCTTTTGCTTGTTTAGCAATCGCTTCTGCTTTTGCTTTTGCTGCAGCCGCTAATTTTGCTTCAATAGATTCTAAGGTTTTTTGGATTTTTTCATCTTTACGTACATCCACTTTACCTTCTAAGGCGTCTTTTAAACCATCTAAAATACGCGCATTATCATATTTAATAACATCTTTATGGGAATCAACCAGATCTTTCATTTGACTGCCCATTAACGTACCCACGGCATAAGATGCCGCTTTTTCATCGAATGCGTTATCTTCTGCAAAAACTTGACTAGAAATTACCGCACTTACCATTAATGCTGCGATAGATAATTTTTGAATTTTTAACATATAAGTTAATCCTTTATAATGAATGAAATAATACGAGGAATAGATTAAATGGCTTTCTATCTATTCTCAACTTTTTTTTAGAATTTAGAGAAAAATTTATGCAAATTCAACAAATGTTAGAAAATCGCATTGAAGAACTTGAAACGAAAATTGCATTTCAGGAACAGTTATTAGATGAATTAAATCACGCTTTAGTTCAACAGCAATTTGATATTGATAAAATGCAAGTCCAATTGCGTTATATGGCAAATAAATTAAAAGATTTTCAACCCTCTAATATTGCAAGCCAGTCTGAAGAAACGCCACCGCCCCATTATTAATTTCTGTAATGTAAAGAATGAAAAGTAATTGTAGGCTGGGCGTAAGCCCACGCGGGATATAACAAACGCGTGGACTTATGCCCACCTTACGGAAATTATATAAAAATATTCTGACATCACGCCTTAATGAGTGGCGTCTGAGACCTTTTACAACAGGCTACAGCTGCTACTCGCATTTCCATATTTTCCTTACATACTCGATATTGTTTTTCTTCTTGCCATTAAAAATTATCGGCTGAATTATGCATAAAACTATGGTATAGTCCAAGCCATTAATTCCATTCTTTGAAGTTAATTTTTCCACAGGGAAAATCGAATGAATATCCGTGATTTAGAATATCTTGTTGCCTTATCTGAATATAAACATTTCCGTCGTGCTGCTGATTCTTGTAATGTGAGCCAACCCACATTAAGTGGGCAAATTCGTAAGTTAGAAGATGAGCTTGGTATTATTTTGTTAGAACGTACTAGCCGTAAAGTATTATTTACTCAATCTGGAATGTTATTGGTTGAGCAAGCTCGTAAAGTGCTTCGAGAAGTAAAACTATTGAAAGAAATGGCAAGTAATCAAGGTAAGGATATGACAGGGCCGTTGCATATTGGTTTAATTCCAACTATTGGGCCTTATTTACTTCCTTATATTGTTCCAACATTAAAAGCGGCATTTCCTGATTTAGAAGTTTTTCTTTATGAAGCACAAACGCAGCAATTATTAGAACAATTGGAAACAGGGCGTTTAGATTGTGCGATTGTTGCTACAGTGTCAGAAACAGAATCTTTTATTGAAGTGCCTATTTTCAACGAGAAAATGTTACTTGCCGTATCAGAGCATCATCCTTGGGCTGTAGAAAGTAAAGTGCCTATGAATCAATTAAATGGTCAAGAAATGTTAATGCTTGATGATGGCCATTGTTTGCGTAATCAAGCATTAGATTATTGCTTTACTGCTGGTGCAAAAGAAAATTCCCATTTCCAAGCAACTAGCCTTGAAACTTTGCGCAATATGGTAGCGGCAGATGCTGGTATTACGTTTATGCCTGAATTGGCGGTACTTAATGAAGGTACGCGTAAAGGTGTGAAATATATTTCTTGTCATTCGCCAGAACCATCACGAGCTATCGTTTTGGTTTATCGTCCCGGCTCGCCATTACGTAATCGTTATGAACGTATTGCAAGAGTGGTAAGTGATGAGGTTAAATCTATTCTTGGTAGGTTGAAATAATGGCTGGTGTTCGTGCTGTTCAAAAAGAAAAGACTCGCCGCGCTTTAGTGGATGCGGCATTTAATCAACTTAGTGCAGAAAAAAGTTTTTCTAATTTGAGTTTGCGAGAGGTTGCGCGAGAGGCTGGCATTGCACCTACCTCTTTTTATCGCCATTTTAGCGATATGGATGAACTCGGCTTAGAAATGGTGGATGAAGCAGGTTTGATGTTGCGCCAATTAATGCGTCAAGCACGTAAACGTATTGATGCTGGCGGTAGCGTTATTTCTGTTTCTGTGGATACATTTTTTGAATTTATCACTAACAGTACGAACGTTTTCCGCTTGCTTTTACGAGAAAGTTCAGGCACTTCCCAAGCTTTTCGTACTGCGGCAGCACGTGAAATTAAGCATTTTGTTGATGAGTTAGCAGAATATATTTCCTACAAACATCAATATTCACAATATGTTGCTTATGTTCAAGCGGAAGGCATCGTAACAATTGTATTCACTGCTGGGGCGAATGCCTTAGATATGAGTAAAGCTGAACGTGAGCAACTTAAAGCTCGCGTGATTTTGCAGTTGAGAATGCTTGCAAAAGGTGCTGATTTTGCTGCGAATAAGGAAAGAGGCAAGTAAGATTGTTTATATCTAGCCTATTAGTTTTCTCTTTATGCTTAGATTTCACTATCTTTTATTCTTCCAAGTTATTTTTCATACCAAATTTTATTCACATAAAGTGTGATAAAACCTGAAGGCGTTTCTACCCGCACTTCGTCGTCTAATGTTTTTCCGATTAAAGCTCGAGCAACTGGGGAATCAATGGAGATCCAATTTTTCGCAGGGGCAAATTCATCACAACCGACGATACGATATTGCTTGATTTCGCCTTCTTCATTTTCTAATTCCACCCACGCACCGAAGAAAACTTTTCCCTCTTGCTTTGGATTGTAATCGACAATTTGTAGCACTTCCAATCTTTTGGTTAAAAAACGCACACGGCGATCAATTTCACGTAAGCGACGTTTACCATAAATATATTCGGCATTTTCGCTACGATCGCCTAGTGCGGCTGCATCTGAGACGGCTTGAGTAACTTTTGGGCGTTCTTCTTTCCACAAAAACTTGAGTTCTTGGTCAAGCGCAAGCCAGCCTTGACGAGTAATATAATTTGATTTTGCCATAATGAAAATAAAAGAAAGTTTTTTGAATTATATTTGAGCCAATCCGCTAAAACCAGTATTCTATCTTCGTTTTTTTATAACAAAGAAGTATGACAATGTTAAATCAACAAATTAGCCAAATTATTGCGGCAGAATTAACCGTTCAACCCCAACAAATCCTTGCCGCCATTCAATTATTAGATGATGGCAACACCATTCCATTTATCGCCCGTTATCGTAAAGAAGCCACAGGGGGCTTAGATGACACCCAACTTCGCCATTTTGAAACCCGTTTAATTTATTTACGTGAATTAGAAGATCGTCGTCAAACCATTTTGAAATCCATTGAAGAACAAGGGAAATTGACCGATGAATTGCGTGATAAAATCTATGCAACACAAAGCAAAACCGAATTAGAAGATTTGTATTTGCCATACAAACCAAAACGCCGCACCAAAGGGCAAATTGCCATTGAAGCAGGTCTTGAGCCATTGGCTGATTTACTTTGGAGCGAGCCAAAAAATGATCCAGAATTAACCGCACTTTCCTTTGTTGATGCTGAAAAAAGTGTAGCTGATAGCAAAGCTGCGTTAGACGGTGCACGTTATATTTTAATGGAGCGTTTTGCTGAGGATGCAGGTTTATTAGCGAAAGTCCGTGATTATTTAGCGAAAAATGCGGCTATCGTATCAAAAGTAATCGAAGGCAAAGAAGCGGAAGGGGCAAAATTCCAAGATTATTTCGACCACCAAGAATTATTGAAAAATGTGCCTTCTCACCGTGCATTAGCGATGTTCCGTGGACGTAATGAGGGCATTTTACAATTAAGCTTAAATGCGGATCCTGATGCGGAAGAGGGAAGTCGCCAAAGTTATTGCGAAGAAATTATTTGTGATTATTTAGATGTGTGTTTTACTGGTCAGCCAGCGGATAAATGGCGTGAGCAAGTGATTGCGTGGACGTGGAAAATCAAAGTTTCGTTGCATTTAGAAACGGAATTAATGGCAAGTTTACGTGAAAAAGCGGAAGAGGAAGCTATTGATGTTTTCGCCCGAAATCTGACCGCACTTTTAATGGCTGCACCCGCTGGCGCAAAAAGCACGATGGGCTTGGACCCAGGCTTGCGTACAGGGGTTAAAGTCGCGGTGGTGGATAACACAGGTAAATTATTAGATACCACCACCATTTATCCACACACGGGGCGTGAAGCTGAAGCGCAAGTGGCGATTTTCAGCTTAATCCGCAAACATAATGTGGAATTAATTGCTATTGGTAACGGTACTGCTTCTCGTGAAACTGAACGTTTTGCGAAAGAAGTGATTAAAGAAATTAAAGAAAATAAACCTCAAACCGTTGTAGTGAGCGAAGCAGGTGCATCCGTTTATTCTGCTTCTGAATTTGCCGCAAATGAATTCCCGAATTTAGATGTATCTTTACGTGGTGCGGTCTCTATTGCCCGTCGTTTACAAGATCCATTGGCAGAATTAGTGAAAATCGAACCGAAAGCCATTGGTGTGGGGCAATATCAACACGATGTAAACCAAACTCAACTTGCGCGTAAACTCGATGCGGTGGTGGAAGACTGTGTAAATGCGGTAGGCGTAGATTTAAATACCGCATCCGCACCATTATTAGCTCGTGTAGCTGGAATGACAAAAACCTTAGCACAAAACATTGTGGAATATCGTGATGAAAATGGGCGTTTTGAAAGCCGTACAGAATTAAAAAAAGTGCCACGTTTAGGGCCAAAAGCCTTTGAGCAATGTGCGGGCTTTATGCGTATTGCAGGCGGGAAAAATCCACTTGATGCTTCAGGTGTTCACCCAGAGGCTTATCCTGTGGTCGAAAAAATATTGCAAGCTACCGCGCAATCTATCCAAGATTTAATGGGTAATTCGGGTGTGGTTCGTCAGCTTGATGCGAAACAATTTATTGATGAACAATTTGGTTTACCAACGGTTCAAGATATTTTCAAAGAATTGGAAAAGCCGGGTCGCGATCCACGTGGTGAGTTCAAAACGGCTGTATTTGCTGAGGGCGTGGAAGAAATAACGGATTTAAAATCTGGAATGATTTTAGAAGGTACCGTGACCAATGTGACCAACTTTGGTGCATTTGTGGATATTGGTGTTCATCAAGATGGTTTAGTACATATTTCATCATTAAGCGATAAATTCGTGGAAGATCCCCACCAAGTGGTAAAAACAGGCAATATTGTAAAAGTCAAAGTGTTAGAAGTGGATGTGCCACGTAAACGCATTGCATTGACGATGCGATTAGATGAAAGTGCGGTCAAAAATGACGGTAAATCTGACCGCACTTTATCTGCAAGACCTCGTGGAAATACGCAGCGAGAGGAGCGTAATTCAAGAGGTAATAATACAATGGGCAATGCTTTTGCTGATGCACTAAAAAATTGGAAAAAATAACAAGTTATGGGGCGAGATTATTCGCCCTTTTTTTATATCTTTCCTTTCCCGAAAAGCATCGCCAAAACGGCGATTTTTTGCTATAATCTCGCCCAATTTTTATTTACAAAAGAATGAGATAAATTATGTCAGAAACGACCAATGATAACTATGGTGCATCGAGCATTAAAGTATTAAAAGGCCTTGATGCGGTGCGTAAGCGTCCCGGTATGTATATCGGCGATACCGATGACGGTACTGGTTTGCACCATATGGTATTTGAAGTGGTGGATAATGCCATTGATGAAGCCCTCGCTGGCCATTGTTCCGATATTATCGTGACAATTCACGATGATAATTCTGTGTCGGTGCAAGATGATGGGCGTGGAATTCCTGTGGATATTCATCCTGAAGAAGGCGTTTCTGCAGCAGAAGTGATTATGACCGTGCTTCACGCTGGCGGTAAATTTGACGATAACTCTTATAAAGTATCGGGCGGTTTACACGGCGTGGGCGTGTCTGTAGTGAATGCGCTTTCTGATAAATTACAATTAACCATTCGTCGTCAAGGTCACGTTCACGAGCAGTTTTATCATTTAGGGGAGCCACAAGCGCCATTAACAGTGATTGGCAACACAGAGGCAACGGGGACAACTGTTCGTTTCTGGCCAAGCTCAGATATTTTTGCTATCACAACCTTTGATTATAAAATCTTAGCAAAACGCTTACGTGAGCTTTCTTTCTTGAATTCTGGCGTATCTATTCGTTTAATTGATAAACGTGATGGCTCTGAAGATCATTTCCATTACGAAGGCGGTATTCAAGCATTCGTCGAATATTTGAACAAAAATAAAAACCCAATTCATCCAAAGCCATTTTATTTTACGGCTGAGAAAGATGGCATCGGTGTAGAAGTCGCCTTGCAGTGGAATGATGGTGTAAATGAAAACGTGTATTGCTTCACCAATAACATTCCTCAACGTGATGGCGGTACTCACTTAGCAGGTTTTCGTGGGGCTTTAACCCGTAGCTTAAATAGCTATATGGAAAACGAGGGTATGCTGAAAAAAGAAAAAGTGGCGACTTCAGGCGATGATGCGCGTGAAGGTTTGGTGGCGATTATTTCAGTTAAAGTGCCTGATCCAAAATTTTCATCGCAAACTAAAGATAAGCTTGTGTCTTCAGAAGTTAAAAGTGCGGTGGAATCTGCGATGAATGAAAAAATGCAGGAATATTTATTGGAAAATCCTGCAGATGCAAAAATCATTGTAAACCAAATTATTATGGCAGCTCGTGCGCGTGAAGCAGCACGCAAAGCACGTGAAATGACTCGCCGTAAAGGGGCATTAGATATTGCAGGTTTACCGGGTAAACTTGCAGACTGCCAAGAAAAAGATCCTGCGCTTTCTGAACTTTACTTGGTGGAGGGGGACTCCGCAGGCGGCTCTGCAAAAGTTGGTCGTGATCGTAAAACTCAAGCAATTTTGCCATTGAAAGGTAAAATCTTAAACGTAGAAAAAGCACGTTTTGACAAAATGTTGTCTTCCCAAGAGGTGGGGACATTGATTACTGCCTTAGGCTGCGGTATCGGTCGTGATGAATATAACCCAGATAAATTACGCTATCATCATATCATTATCATGACCGATGCTGATGTGGATGGTTCTCACATTCGTACGTTGCTTTTAACGTTTTTCTATCGTCAAATGCCTGAGCTTATTGAGCGTGGTTATGTTTACATTGCTCAGCCGCCACTTTATAAAGTGAAAAAAGGAAAACAAGAACGCTACATTAAAGATGCGGATGAAATGGAGCAATATGAATTAACCCTTGCGTTAGATGGCGCAGAATTACATATCAGCGCAAATGCACCAGCAATGAATGCCCTTGTATTTGAAAAATTGGTGGCAGAATATAACAGCGTACAAAAACTTATCGGTCGTTTAAACCGTCATTACCCAGTCCCTGTATTGCAAGGATTAATTTATCAGTCGCCAATTTCTGTTGAAATGATGAAAAACGAAAGTGCGGTTGAAAATTGGGGTAAATCTTTTGTTGAACAACTGACTGCAAAAGAAACAGAAGCACATCAATATTCAGTGCGTACACAATTTAATGCAGAACGCCAAGTGTATGAAGCGGTGATTACTGTTCGCAAACACGGTATTGATACCGATTATTTCTTGAATTTTGATTTTGTTCACGGCAATGAATACGCGAAAATTGTTTCTCTTAATAAACAACTCAATGGTTTATTAGAAGAAGGCGCTTATGTTATTCGTGGCGAAAAAGTACAACCAGTGCGTACTTTTGAACAAGTCGTTGAATGGCTAGTGAAAGAATCTCGCAAAGGCCTTGAAGTACAACGTTATAAAGGACTTGGTGAAATGAACGCAGACCAACTTTGGGAAACCACAATGGATCCAAATTCACGTCGTATGTTGAAAGTTTCTATTAAGGATGCCGTTGCAGCAGATCAACTCTTCACGACCTTAATGGGCGATGAAGTTGAGCCACGTCGCGAGTTCATTGAGCTGAATGCCTTGAGAGCAAATTTGGACGTGTAAATTTTCGTCTATTTATGTTCATAATTGAAAGGGCATTTAGATGCCCTTTCTTCGTTTATCTTGTTATTTCATCTCAGGATGGCTATTGGTTTTTTGAACTGAAGTGAGTAAACTAAGCGAAGTCATTTTCTCAACGGAGAACCTTTATGAAACCTTATCTTATCGCCCCATCAATTCTTTCTGCTGATCTTGCACGTCTTGGCGATGATGTTCAAAACGTACTTGATGCAGGCGCAGATGTTATTCATTTTGATGTTATGGATAATCATTATGTACCTAATCTCACTTTTGGGCCTGCAGTATGTCAAGCCTTGCGTGATTACGGCATTACCGCACCGATAGATGTGCATTTAATGGTAAAACCGGTCGATCGTATTATTCCCGATTTTGCTAAAGCAGGTGCGAACTACATTACTTTCCACCCAGAATCTAGCGAACATATTGACCGCTCTTTGCAGCTTATTCGTGATTGTGGTTGTAAATCTGGATTAGTTTTTAATCCTGCGACGCCGTTGAGTTATTTAGATTACGTTTTGGATAAAGTGGATGTGGTTTTATTAATGTCAGTGAATCCCGGATTTGGCGGACAATCTTTTATTCCAGCAACGTTGAAGAAATTACAACAGGCTCGTAAGATCATTGATGAAAGTGGTTATGACATTCGTCTTGAAGTAGATGGTGGCGTGAAAGTTGATAACATCGCAGAAATTGCCGCGGCTGGAGCAGATATGTTTGTAGCAGGTTCCGCAATTTTTGGTAAGCCAGATTATAAACAAGTGATTGACCAAATGCGTACACAGTTAGCGAGTGTGATCGCATAACTGTTATTTTAATGGAATGGGATTGCAACAAAATAGAGAAAAACAATGAATACACAATTTAAACTGATTGGTTTTGATTTAGATGGCACCTTGGTAAATAGCCTGCCTGATTTAGCACTATCCGTAAATTCTGCTTTGGCTGAATTTGATTTACCGCAAGCGCCAGAAGAATTAGTGTTAACTTGGATAGGCAATGGTGCGCCTGTATTAATTGCCCGAGCGTTAGATTGGGCGAAAAAACAAATAGGAAAAGAGCTAACTGAAACAGAGGTTAAGCAAGTAACGGAACGTTTTAATTTTTATTATGGCGAGAATTTATGTAATGTTAGTCGCCTGTATCCGAATGTAAAAGAAACCTTAGAAACCTTGAAAGAAAAAGGCTATATCTTAGCGGTTGTTACCAATAAACCCACAAGACATGTTCAACCTGTGTTGGCAGCATTTGGAATTGATCATTTATTTAGTGAAATGTTGGGCGGTCAATCCTTACCTGCAATTAAGCCACATCCAGCTCCACTTTATTATTTATGCGGAAAATTTGGTTTTGAACCACGCCAAGTGCTTTTCGTAGGCGATTCTAAAAATGATATTATCGCGGCTCACGCTGCGGGCTGTGCGGTTGTTGGTTTAACTTACGGCTACAATTACAATATCCCTATCCGCGAATCCAATCCAGATTGGGTGTTTGATGATTTTGCCCAGCTATTAAGTATTCTTTAAGTTTTCTATCTAATAAAAAGTGCGGTAAATTTTTACCGCACTTTTTTTATCAAATGAATTGTTTTTTAAAGAATATTTGAAAATTCTTCTAACATTTCTTTTGGCCATACGCTTGATTGCACTTCACCGATATGTTTTTTACGAAGTAAAAGCATTGCTAAGCGAGATTGACCGATACCACCGCCGATAGTTAATGGCAATTTCCCGTTTAATAAATCTTGGTGCCAATCCATTTTTAAACGGTCTTCATCGCCTGTTAAGCCAACTTGTAAACGTAATGCACTTTCATCTACGCGGATACCCATTGAGGATAGTTCAAAGGCTTTGCCTAATTGGTCGTTCCATACCAAAATGTCGCCATTTAAGCCTTTGTAGCCATTTTCAGATTCTGTTGTCCAGTCATCATAGTCAGGTGCACGACCATCATGAGGTTTGCCATCTGAAAGTTTGCCGCCAATCCCGATTAAGAATACTGCACCGTATTCTTTACAAATTGCGTTTTCACGCTCTTTACTGCTTAAATCTGGATAGCGTTTTACTAAATCTTCGCTATGCACAAAGGTAATCTGTTTTGGAAGAATGGAAGGAATATCAAAACGTGCTTCTACGGCTAATTCTGTTAAACGAATAGCACGATAAATAGAATTTACCGTTTCTTTTAAGTATGCAAAATTACGACGACCTTCAGGAATCACTTTTTCCCAGTCCCATTGATCTACATAAACAGAGTGCGTTGGATCAAGAGAATCTTCATCGGGACGCAATGCTTTCATATGAACAAACAAGCCTTCGTCTTCTTTAAAGTTGAAACGAGCTAATGTATGGCGTTTCCATTTCGCAAGAGAATGCACAATTTCAAATACGGCATTTGGAATACATTTCACATTAACCTGTACGGCTTTTTCAATGCCTGATAAGTTATCTTGCATTCCGTTACCCACTTGGCTCAAAATTGGGCCTTGCACTTCAATAATGCCAAGTTGCTCAATAAGATTTTGGGTAAAAGTGTTCTTCACAAAGCTGATTTCTTGTTGTTGTAAAATAAATGTCTTTTTCATTTTGATAACCTTTTTTAACGAGGAGTAATATTTTTGAGTATTATTCAGTAAATAATGATTTTATTTCAAGTATTTTATTTACTTTCTTTTCTTGGTTAAATATCATCTAATTCATTGTGAAAAAATTAAATAAAATCTAAAGGAGGAAGTTTTATGCACAACATTGATAGTTTAGATCAAAAAATATTACGTGTACTCACTAAAGATGCGAGAACACCATACGCAGAAATGGCTAAAAATTTTGGTGTTAGTCCAGGAACGATTCACGTTCGGGTCGAAAAAATGCGTCAATCGGGCATTATTAAAGGCACAAAAGTAATTATTGATGAACGTAAATTAGGCTATGATGTATGTTGTTTTATCGGCATTATTCTAAAAAGCGCAAAAGATTATGAAAAAGTGATCAAAAAGCTAGAAAGTTTTGATGAAGTAGTCGAGGCCTATTATACAACGGGCAATTACTCGATTTTCTTAAAGGTGATGACACACACAATTGCAGAATTACATTCCGTTTTGGCGACCAAGATTCAGTTAATTGATGAAATTCAATCCACTGAAACCTTGATTTCAATGCAAAATCCAATTTTGCGAGATATTAAACCTTAAGAACATAGAAAGTGCGGTGAAATTTTTATTCAAATTTATCTTGGTGTTTAAATTTCAATAAATCTCTCCGCTCTTTTTTATTTGGGCGACGATCAGGATGGGGCATTGAAAGGGAATTATTTTTTCTTGCCCACGCGATTTCTTCTCTTTTTTTCACGCTACTTTCGGTTTCTTGATAGAGTAATTGTGCTTCTGGCGCACCTCGGCGTTGATCGCTTAAGGCGATAATTTTTATTTCTTTTTCTTCGTTTCCCTGGCGAAGTTTTAACATTGCGCCCACTTCCACAATTTTACTTACTTTCGCACGTTGATTGTTGTAATGCACTTTACCACTTTCAATCATCGCTTTAGCAATGCTCCGTGTTTTGTAAAATCGGGCAGCCCACAACCATTTATCTAATCTGACTTCTTTTTCTGCCATTATTTTCTCCTTATTTTGATACGACAAAATAGTACCACAAAGTATGCTAATGAACTGTTATTAAAAATTTTATTCTTTAATAGGATTTTTATTAAATGAAAAAAAATAAAAACAGGTTAATTTAAACATTTTTCAATAAAACAAATTTTATGTTAAAAAAACTTGAAAAATAGTCAAATTTTTGACAAGGTTGAGTGGTTTTCTTTTTTTAAGCTCAAGGAACAATTTATGCATAACGAAAACTTAAAAGAATTGACCGTTCGAGGAATTATTCTCGGTGCATTGATTACGGTAATTTTCACTGCATCCAATGTGTATCTCGGTCTAAAAGTGGGGGTGACATTTGCGTCATCTATTCCAGCGGCCGTCATTTCTATGGCAGTACTCAAATTTTTCAAAGATTCTAGCATTCTTGAAAATAATATGGTGCAAACTCAAGCATCTTCAGCAGGTACGCTTTCTTCTGTGATCTTCGTCTTGCCTGGTTTATTAATGATGGGCTACTGGCAAGATTTTCCATTCTGGCAAACGATGTTGATTTGTGCAGCTGGTGGTACATTGGGTGTCTTGTTCACTATTCCATTACGCCGTGCAATGGTGGTAAATAGTAATTTACCTTATCCTGAAGGGGTAGCCGCTGCAGAAATTTTGAAAGCAGGTAATAATGCAGATGGCGATAGCGGTGTGAAAGATATTGCTTACGGTGGTGTTTTAGCAGGATTAGTTGCATTTTTAACTAATGGTTTACGCGTGATGGCTGATGGTGCAAGTGCTTGGATTCAAACAGGAAAAGCGGCGTTCCAATTACCAATGGGCTTTTCACTTGCCTTACTCGGTGCTGGTTATTTAATTGGTATTGTCGGCGGTATTGCGATGTTAATCGGTGTTATTTTGACTTGGGGTGTGGCAGTGCCATATTTCACAATGTCAGAAGATATTGCCGCGGATGCAAGTTTAATTGATTCTGCGATGACTGTTTGGAAAACCAAAGTGCGTTATATTGGTGTGGGTACAATTGGTATTGCTGCGATTTGGACATTGCTGATTTTAATGAAACCAATGATTGAAGGGATGGTTCATTCTTTCCGTATGCTGAAAGGTGGGCAAGAGGCATCAGAACATCGTATTGATATTGACCTTTCTCCAAAAACAATGATTTATATCTTAATTGCGACGGTTGCGTTAATTGTTATTTCATTACATCACTTTATTGCGGCGGCACCAATTTCGCCTGAGCTTTCCATTTTATTAGTGGTAGTTTGTACTTTCTTAGCGGTATTTATCGGCTTCTTTGTGGCAGCTGCTTCTGGTTATATGGCAGGTTTAGTGGGTTCATCTTCAAGCCCAATTTCTGGTATCGGAATTATTTCTGTTATCGTGATTTCATTAGTATTGGTGTCAATCGGTAACGCCTCGGGCTTATTTGAAACTGTAGATGGTCAGAAATTTTTAACCGCACTTACATTGTTTACGGCATCTATCGTAATCACTACAGCTTGTATTTCTAATGATAATCTACAAGATTTAAAAACGGGTTTATTAGTTGAAGCAACACCTTGGCGACAACAAGTTGCATTAATTATCGGCTGCTTTGTCGGTGCACTTGTTATCGCGCCAGTGTTAGAAATCTTGTATCACGCGTATGGTTTCAGCGGTGCGTTACCACGCCCAGATATGGATCCTTCACAAGCCTTATCTGCACCACAAGCAACGTTAATGACCGCCATTTCTCAAGGTATTTTCACAAATAAATTGGAATGGACTTACATCTTAACTGGTGTGGGTTTAGGTGCTGTGTTAATTACGATTGATGCATTTTTGAAAAAAGTCAGCAACAAAGTCTTTAGCTTGCCAGTTATTGCTGTGGGGATTGGTATTTACTTACCACCATCAATTAATACGCCTGTGATTGTTGGTGCATTCCTAGCGTGGATTATGGCTCGCCATATTGCAAAACTTGGTAACAAAGAAGTGTCAGCTAAAGCAGAACGTTTCGGTACGCTTTTCTCTGCAGGTTTAATCGTAGGCGAAAGTTTAATGGGGGTAATTTTAGCATTCATTATTGCGGCTTCTGTTACCACTGGCGGTTCTGAAGCGCCATTATCCTTAAATCTTGAAAATTGGGATACAATTGGCGAGTGGTTAGGTTTAATCGTATTTATCGTGGGCACTGTGATTTTTGCATCTCGCGTATTACGTGCGAAAAAATCTGATTAATCCTTAAATTTATTTTAGAATAGGTTATCTTCTGGATAACCTATTTTTCACTATGAAATCTTACTTAAAAACACTTATTTTTTTTCCTCTGATTTTACAGATAGTCGTCACCGCACTTTTGATTTGGTTCGATGATGACTCAAGTGGCGTTATCGTTCCTTTTTCTAGCTATGCTCTCACAGCATTTCTTCTTGCCACCATTCCCGCATTTTTAACCGCACTTTTAGCCGCAAAATTCCGTTACACACGTTATAACATTGCTTCGATTGTATTAGTTTCATCGATCATTTCATTTGTTTACTGCAATATGGCATCTTATTTTTATTTGTTATTACTCGGCGAACAAGACACTTCCTTTTGGGGCTGGTTGATCGAAGGGGGATTGTCCCTCGGGTTAATAAGCACATGCGGAATGGTTTTTTATGCTCTATTTGTAATGCCTTGGTTGCTGCCAAAAACAAGAGAATAATTTTATGCTGACGTTAAACGAACATTTACTTAACCAAGTATTGCTGATTGCTTACCAAGCAGGTAAGCATTTGCAACAGTTTTATCAAAAACAGGTTCATGTTGAATTGAAAGAAGACAACACGCCTGTGACGGAAGCGGATCTTTTTGTGAGCCAATTTTTAACCGAAAAATTTACCGCACTTTTCCCTAATATCCCCGTTCTTTCGGAAGAAAATTGCCATATTTCCTTTGAAGAACGTAAAAATTGGAAAGAATATTGGTTGATTGATCCTCTTGATGGCACACAACAATTTATTAATCGTACCGATCAATTTTCTGTGTTGATTACCTTAGTTCGTAAAAATAAACCAGTGTTAAGCGTTATTCATGCACCAATTTTATCGATAACTTATTATGCAATGCGTGATTTCGGCGCGTTTAAAAAACAACTGGATCAGGTAAAAAAACTCACTAAAAACACGACAAATTTTGACCGCCCTTTACGAATTGCGGTAGGGGCAACCACTTCACAAGAAAAAGTGCGGTCGATTTTGCCGAAGGATTTTCCTTGTGAATTTGTTGTGGTTGGTTCAAGTAGCTTAAAAAGCGGTTTGGTGGCTGAAGGCGCAGTAGATTGTTATGTTCGTTTAGGACAAACAGGCGAATGGGATACCGCTGGGGCAGAAGTTCTGCTTGCTGAAACTCACGGTGCCATTTTTGACTCTCATTTTGAGCCTTTAACCTATAACCAGCGTGAAACCTTGATTAATCCGCATTTTGTCATGGTGGGCGATCAATCACTCGATTGGCGTTCTGTCTTTCAATTTAATTGATTGGTTCGATTGGTTTTTTTCTCTAGAATACGGCATTATTTTCGACATTACTCGGAATCTTATAAGGAATAATTATGCAAACAGATAATAACTGTATCGTCATCTTTGGCGCTTCTGGTGACTTAACTCACCGTAAACTCATTCCAGCTCTTTATAATCTCTATAAAATCGGGCGTTTGAGTGAAAACTTTTCCGTTCTTGGTGTTGCACGTTCTGAGTTGAACGATGAAACTTTCCGCGAAAAAATGCGTGAGGCGTTAATCCATAATGAAGAAACAACACCAGAAACCTTAGATGCTTTCTGCTCTCATCTTTATTACCAAGCAGTGAATACATCTGATGCTCAAGATTATGGCAAACTTGTTCCACGTTTAGACGAGCTTCACGATAAATATCAAACCTGTGGTAACACCCTTTACTATATGTCCACTCCGCCAAGTCTTTATGGTGTGATTCCTGAGTGTTTGGCTGCACATGGTTTAAATACGGAAGAATATGGCTGGAAACGAATTATCGTTGAAAAACCTTTTGGTTATGATGAAAAAACAGCGCAAGCATTAGACGTACAAATCCACCATTTCTTTGAAGAACACCAAATTTATCGTATCGATCATTATTTAGGTAAAGAAACCGTTCAAAACTTGCTCGTATTACGTTTCTCAAATGGTTGGTTTGAACCGCTTTGGAACCGTAATTTCATTGATTATGTAGAAATTACTGGCGCAGAATCTATTGGCGTGGAAGAGCGCGGTGGCTATTATGATGGTTCTGGCGCAATGCGTGATATGTTCCAAAACCATTTATTGCAAGTATTAGCGATGGTGGCAATGGAGCCGCCTGCGATTATTAATGCGAATTCAATGCGTGATGAAGTGGCAAAAGTGATGCATAGTTTGCGTCCATTAACCGCCGAAGATATGGAGCATAATCTCGTTTTAGGTCAATACACTGCGGCTCAAATTAACGGCAAAATGGAAAATGGCTATTTAGAAGAAAAAGGCGTACCGACAGATTCTCGCACTGAAACCTACATCGCATTGCGTTGTGAAATTGAAAACTGGCGTTGGGCTGGTGTGCCGTTCTATGTCCGCACGGGTAAACGCTTACCAGCTCGTGTGACTGAAATTGTGATCCATTTTAAAACCACGCCACATCCTGTATTCAGCCAAAATGCACCAGAGAATAAATTGATTATTCGTATTCAACCTGATGAAGCGATTTCAATGCGTTTTGGTTTGAAAAAACCAGGTGCAGGCTTTGAAGCGAAAGAAGTATCAATGGATTTCCGTTATGCAGATTTAGCAGGTGCGCAAGTATTAACTGCCTATGAACGCTTATTGCTAGATGCGATGAAAGGTGATGCAACCTTGTTTGCTCGTACTGATGCTGTGCATGCGGCATGGAAATTTGTGCAACCGATTTTAGATTACAAAGCGAACGGTGGTCGTATTCATGAATATGAAGCCGGCACTTGGGGACCTGTTGCTGCAGATAAATTAATCGCAAAACAAGGCAAGGTTTGGCGTAAACCAAGTGGATTGATGAAGAAAAAAGTTTAATTAATCTAATGTAGGGTGGGCTTGAGCCCACCGCTCTTAATATCTAACATAATAAATTGTGGGCTAAAGCCCAACGGAAAATCAATGAATTATATCAGCTTCCCAACGGCTCAACACGCAGTCGAAAAAATCGCGCAAGAATTTGTGATTTATAGCCAATTAAATCACCCTGTACATATTTCTCTTTCTGGTGGATCAACGCCTAAGTTATTATTTAAAACCTTAGCCAAATTGCCTTATGCGGAACAAATTAACTGGAAAAATCTGCATTTTTGGTGGGGAGATGATCGTATGGTTCCATCATCTGATCCTGAAAGTAACTATGGCGAGGTGCAAAAACTTTTATTCGATCATATTCAAATTCCAACGGAAAATATCCATCGAATTCGTGGCGAAAATGAACCGCACTTTGAACTAAAACGCTTCGAAGAAGAATTAAGTGCGGTTATTCCAAACGGTGTTTTTGATTGGATTATTTTAGGCATGGGAACAGACGGTCATACCGCTTCTCTCTTCCCATATCAAACCAATTTTGATGATGAAAACCTAGCTGTCATTGCAAAACACCCTGAAAGTGGTCAAATTCGCATTTCTAAAACAGCTAAACTCATTGAACAAGCCAAACGCATTACCTACTTAGTCACTGGCGAAGGCAAAGCGGATATTTTAAAAGAAATTCAAACTACCCCAGCAGAAAACTTGCCTTATCCTGCTGCCAAAATTAAAGCAAAAAATGGGGTGACGGAATGGTATTTGGATAAAACGGCGGCAAGGCTGCTCTAATGGAAATTTTAGCCCATATTTTAGTCACCCTTGAACATTTCTACATTCTCTATTTAGAAATGTTAACCATTGAAAGCAAAAGTGCGAAACGCATTTTCGGCTTAACGGATGAATTTATCGCCCAACAGAAAGTAAAAGTTATGTTCGCCAATCAAGGGTTATACGGCGGCTTTTTGGCAGCAGGGATTATTTTTGGTGATGCCATCAACCAAATTTCGGTGATTTATTTCTTTTTAAGTTGTGTGATTATCGCCGCAGTTTTTGGGGTGGTTACGACGAAGAATAAGGGGATATTGGTAAAGCAGGGGTTGCCTGCAGTGTTGGCAATAGTTTTGCAAATGGTTGCATAAAATTGATCGCTTGTAGGGGCAAATTACATTTGCCCTATAAAAACAATTACAGCGGAATGTATGACTACGAAATATAATGCAGGTATTCATCATCGAAGATCGATTCGTTTAAAACATTATAATTATCGTTCTGAAGGATTTTATTTCATCACCATTTGTTGTAAAAATAAAGAATGTCTATTTGGGCATATCATTAATCAACAAATGCAATTAAATGATTTAGGGAATTACGTAAAACAGTGTTGGGAAAATATTCCAATGTTCTTTCCACAAGTACGAATTGATGAATTTGTTATTATGCCAAATCATTTACACGGTATTATTGAAATTATTGAACAGGTAAAGGGCAAATGTAATTTGCCCCTACAATCGAGAGCAACACAGTTGCCACAAAAGGGAACATCTCAAACAATTGGCTCAATAGTTCGTGGATTTAAAGCAGGTGTAACATCTTGGGCAAGAAAAAATAGTGAAATTTTTGATGTTTGGCAGCGAAATTATTATGAACATATTATTCGTGATGAAAAATCCTATTTGCAGATTTATGAATATATTCAAAATAATCCTATTTTATGGGAACAAGATCAATTATATGTAGATTAAAAGGGCGAATGTAATTCCCTCCTACAATTTATCTACATCATAGACAAACATGTAGGGGCTAATTATATTAGCCCCCATCATAAACAAAGATTCAGTAATCCAACAGGAGAAAACAATGTCAGTAAAAGGCGACATCGGTGTTATCGGCTTAGCCGTAATGGGGCAAAACCTCATTTTAAATATGAACGATCACGGGTTTAAAGTGGTGGCGTATAACCGCACTACTTCAAAAGTAGATGAATTTTTACAAGGTGCGGCAAAAGGCACGAATATTATCGGTGCTTATTCTTTGGAAGATTTAGCGAGCAAATTAGAAAAACCACGTAAAGTGATGTTAATGGTGCGCGCAGGCGATGTAGTAGATCAATTTATTGATGCATTACTACCGCACTTAGAAGAAGGTGACATTATTATTGATGGTGGTAACTCAAACTATCCAGATACAAATCGTCGTGTAAAAGTATTAGCTGAAAAAGGTATTCACTTTATCGGTTCTGGTGTGTCTGGTGGCGAAGAAGGGGCGCGTCACGGGCCGTCAATTATGCCAGGTGGTAGCCAAGAAGCATGGCCATATGTAAAACCAATCTTCCAAGCAATCTCAGCTAAAACAGAACAAGGCGAACCTTGTTGTGACTGGGTCGGCGGCGAAGGTGCTGGTCACTTTGTGAAAATGGTTCACAATGGTATTGAATATGGCGATATGCAGTTAATTTGCGAAGCATACCAATTCTTAAAAGAAGGTTTAGGTTTGAGTTATGACGAAATGCAATCCATCTTCGCTGAATGGAAAAAAACGGAACTTGATAGTTATTTGATTGATATTACTACCGACATTCTTGGCTATAAAGATGCAAGTGGAGAACCTTTAGTCGAAAAAATCTTGGATACTGCGGGTCAAAAAGGGACAGGTAAATGGACGGGTATCAATGCGTTAGATTTTGGTATTCCATTAACTTTAATCACTGAATCAGTCTTTGCACGCTGCGTATCTTCATTTAAAGATCAACGTGTTGCGGCTAATCAATTATTCGGCAAAACCATTGCCCCAGTTGAAGGCGACAAAAAAGTATGGATTGAAGCAGTGCGTAAAGCATTATTGGCGTCAAAAATTATTTCTTACGCACAAGGCTTTATGCTGATTCGTGAAGCCTCTGAACAATTTGGTTGGGATATTAACTATGGTGCAACGGCGTTATTATGGCGTGAAGGTTGTATTATCCGTAGCCGTTTCTTAGGTAATATTCGCGATGCTTATGAAGCCAATCCAAATCTTGTTTTCTTAGGTTCAGATAGCTACTTCAAAGGCATTTTAGAAAACGCATTAAGTGACTGGCGTAAAGTGGTGGCAAAATCTATCGAAGTGGGTATCCCAATGCCTTGTATGGCGTCTGCGATTACTTTCTTAGATGGCTATACTTCAGCACGTTTACCAGCAAACTTATTGCAAGCACAACGCGACTACTTCGGTGCTCATACTTATGAACGCACAGATAAACCTCGTGGCGAGTTTTTCCACACCAACTGGACTGGTCGTGGCGGTAATACAGCATCAACTACTTATGATGTGTAGTTAAAAACATCAATAAGAATTACCGCACTTTAAACTATTGCTATAAATTTGGATAGTTTATTAATTTGCTGAAATATTGGGCTCTGCATAATGTAGAGCTCAATTATTTATACTAAGGGTATACTTTATTGATGGCAGCGATCGTAAAGCGGTTGTAATTGTTGAATGGTGTGTGTAATAAATAAAACGGGATCTATTTGATTTAATTCGGCTTTTTCAATACTTTTCCCAATGCACCAAAAATCCTCATCTGAACGTAAGATCAGATTTTTTTCAGAAATGACCTTCACTTGGCGAAAATCATCATATTCACTTTCATCCTCTCGCCAAATCTCAAAATCAGAAAATTGTTTATCATCAAATTGATCAAGCCACTGATTATATTGTTGTACATTAATTTGTGAGCGATCCGCACGATAGCAATGCCAATCTAAACACACTCTTAGTCGGCGACGATTTAATAGCACAGAAAAGATTGCTGCAGAATTTTGGTTAAACTCGTATTTAAAATAAGCGAAGAAATGCGCCCGTACTTGCCAGCCATTGGTCCAACTTTCGATATGCGGTTTCGCAAAAGGTGTACCAAGTTGCTTTGCGACTTCTTGAATAATCGCTTTCCAGTTATCCCAATGTAATTTGTAATCCGATTTAATTGCCGGAATATCTTCTGGGCAGAATTTCTTCATTTGGGCGAATTGGTAGAAAGGAATATTGAACAGTTCGCAAGATTCAGCCGTAAGCGAGAGCATAGCGTTTCCTTAAAAATCACTGTAATTTTTGACCGCACTTTGTGTGAAGAGCTGTTTGTCTTCCCAACGCAGCAGGGTCATTCGATTATTCCACACACATCCTGTATCCAAGGCATAAATACCTTTTGGAGTAGGTTCATCGACTAAACTTGCCCAATGCCCAAAGACAATGGGAATTTGTTTATAAAGTGGATTACCTAAATTAAACCAAGGCGTGAGCTCTGTAGGTGCATATTTTAAAGGGGATTTACAGGCAAAATCCAAGCGATGATCCAAATAGCAAAAACGCATTCGAGTAAAAGCATTAATAATGTAACGATGACGCGCTAAGCCCTGCAAATTTGGCGACCAGCGATCAGGCTGTTCGGAATACATATTTTCAATGAGATAATGAAAATCCCCGTATTGCAAAATCTGTTCCACTTCAGCCGCACAAGATTTCGCAGTTTTCAAATCCCAATCAGGCGAAATGCCTGCGTGTGCCATCAGGAAGTTTAATTTTTCATTATGCACAAGTAATGGCTGATTGCGTAACCAATGAATCAGTTCATCAAAATCGGGTGCATTAAAAATGGCATCAACACGATCACGCGGTTTGACTTTTTTAATCCCCAGTGCGGTCGCAATTAAGTGTAAATCGTGATTGCCTAGTACGGTTTGTGCCGAATCGCCAAGTGATTTTACAAAACGAAGACATTCGAGTGATTTATCCCCACGAGCCACAAGATCCCCCACAAGATAAAGTTTATCTTGCGTAGGATTGAAATCTACACGCCCTAATAAAAGCTGTAATTCATCATAACAGCCTTGTAAATCACCAACGAAATAGGTTGCCATTTTTGACCGCTCTTTTATAAACAAATTTTGAGAATTTTAACACAGACTTTTATTGTTGATTTATTCTTTTCGTATAGTAGAATGCAAAAAATTTAGTTATTTCCATTTTTATTTAAATATGAGTGCTATTGAAAATATTGTCATTAGTATGGAAAATGCAACTGAACGTCGCAAACATATTACTAAGCAATTTGAATCAAAAAAACTTTCATTTAGTTTCTTTAATGCGTACACTTATCAATCAATCAATCAATCAATCAATCAATCAATCAATCAATCAATCAATCAATCAAACTCCATATTACATAATATAGAGGAATCTAGAATACTTACTAAAGGAGAAAAAGGCTGTTTAATTAGCCATTTCTTATTATGGAATAAGTGTGTGAATGAAAATTTGGAATATCTCAAAATTTTTGAAGATGATGTAATTCTTGGCGAGAATGCGGAAGTATTTTTGAACCAAAATGAATGGTTAAAAACACGTTTTGATTTTAATGATATTTTTATTATTCGTTTAGAAACTTTTTTACAGCCAGTTAAACTTGAGAAACAAACTAAAATTCCACCTTTTAATTTTAGGAACTTTGATATTTTAAAATCAACTCACTGGGGGACGGCAGGTTATATTATTTCTCAAGGTGCGGCTAAATATGTAATTGAATATTTAAAGAATATTCCTTCTGATGAAATTGTTGCAGTTGATGAACTTATTTTTAATAAATTAGTTGATGTTGATAATTATATTGTCTATCAACTGAATCCAGCAATTTGTATTCAAGAACTCCAAGCGAATCAAAGTAAAAGTGTATTAACAAGTGGATTGGAAAAAGAACGAGAAAAACGTCCAAAAATCCGTAAGAAAAAGACATTGAAACAGCGTTTAACTCGGATAAAAGAAAATATTATACGAGCTTTAAATAGAAAAAAATGGAAAGAACAACAACGTATTAAAGAAATGCAAGGTAAAGAAATTGTCCGTTTTATGTAGAAAGCCAAGGTGTAACAAGGATTACACCTTTATTATTTTTACTCTTCTGAATCTAATATTTCATCGTTATTAACATCTGCTGGTGGATTATCTGCCAGCCAGTTCGCTAAGTGCGCATAATCTGCGATAGCCAAATTTTCTGCACGTGCATTTAAATCAATACCAAGTGCGGTCAGATTTTCAGGTGAAAATAATGTTGAGAGTGCATTACGCAATGTTTTGCGGCGTTGATTGAACGCTTGGGAGCAAACACGGTTCAACCAATATAAATCTTTCACTGGGTGTGGCAATTCTTTATGCGGAATTAAACGCACAACGGCTGAATCCACTTTCGGTGCTGGTTTGAATGCAGAAGGAGGTACTTCAAGTACAGGCATCACTTGGCAGAAATATTGCGCCATAATGGTTAAACGACCGTAAGCTTTGCTATTTGGTGCGGCACACAAGCGTTTTACCACTTCTTTTTGCAACATAAAGTGCATATCTTGAATCACATCATGATACTTAAACAAGTGGAACATCAATGGGGTGGAAATGTTGTAAGGCAAGTTACCAAACACACGTAATTTTTGCCCTTTTTCTGCTAAATTCTCTTTTGTATAAAGCTCACCAAAATCAAATTGCATTGCATCTGTTTCAATAACGGTGAGTTTTTGATGTAAAAATGGATGGTGACGTAAACGTTCTGCAAGATCTCGGTCAAGTTCTACCACAGTAAGATGATCGACAAGTTCACCAACAGGCTCTGTTAATGCACCAAGCCCTGGGCCAATTTCCACTAAGAATTGATTGGGTTGTGGGTAAATCGCCGCCACGATACCTTGAATCACGGAAGTATCATGTAAAAAGTTTTGACCAAAGCGTTTACGCGCCGTATGACCTAAGTGTTTTTTTGAATTCATAAGTACTATTTAATAAGAAAAGTGCGGTTATTATAGAGCCTGTATTTCTTTTGTAAATTTTAGTGTAACTGTCATGGGCAATATCATTTAGCGATGAGTTCCAGTATAGTTTTAATATGATGACTCAAACTTGGATCATAACGAATACAGTCCATTGGATTGAGAATACGATGTTGATGTTCAGATGCTTGTTTTACTGATTTTTGAATTGCATCATCCAATGTATTCATGTTTTCTCTAGAAAATGTATAGCCAAATTCGTTTTGTAATACTTCTAGGCATCCCATGTTTTCAGAAAAAATAACTGGCGTACCAGATAATATAGATTCTAGCCCAACCAGCCCAAATGGCTCATATTGAGATGCCATAATGGTGAAATCTACCGCTTGATATAATTCAGGCATATTTTTGCAAAACCCAAGTGAAGATATTTTAGGACTTTCTTCTACAGGCGTTCCTGCTACCACTAAGCGAATGGGTAACTGGGTGTTTTCAAAATATTGTTTTAAAATATCAAAGCCTTTTCGCGTATGTCCTGTTGAAGGGAATAGGTAAATAATCTCGTCTTTTTTAAAACCTAATTTTTCTCTGAGTTGCTCTCTTCTATATTCATCGATTTGTGTGAATTTATCTGTATTAATGGGGGGGTAAATCACATCAATTTTGTTTTCAGAGATATGATATAACTCAACGAGTTCTTTTTTCATCAATGCAGAATGAGCGATGACATATTTGGATTGATTTAAGGATTTTTGTTCACCCATGATTTTAAATCGATCTGATATGCTTGGCTTTTTCTTTGATGCTTGTAGATATCCTTTATGATTACCACCACAAATAACCACGTCAGATAGGGTATAAGAGGTGGTAAGTGAGACTTCTGATGTTTCTTTATATTTATTTGAAAAATAGGAAAGAAACGAGGTTCTCCATTTTTTAGGCACAAAAGAAAGATTAATCTTAATTGGATTAATTAGATTATATTCTGATAATGTCGTATCAAATTTGGCAGAGTAAATTTTAGGTGTAATATTTGTCTTAGATAACCCATTAACAATATCAAGAAGATATCTTTCCATTCCTCCGCCATATTGAAATTTTTGGCAAGTTAGTGAAATTGTTATTAATTTAGTCATATTTTTACTTTATCAAAGTATAATGTTGGATTATCTAAATGGTACTATGTGTTTAGAAATAAATAGCTTTCTGTATATTTTTCTCAATATTTTTTTAGGTTTTCCTGCTAAAGATATTAATACTGTTTTTAGTGTTCTTTTTTTCTTTACACTAAGATATTTTTGTCTTTCCGTTTCTAACTGACTATGTAATTTTATATCCTTTGGATATAGCTGTCTTTCTTGAACACATACACCTGGTGATACCTGGTATGTAGACTGATTAAATATATTAAACATTAATAAATCTATCGCGAGTAGATGGTTGGATGTGAGCGAACAGATATGAGCATTTAGTTGTTTAACTGCTTCTCTAGATATAACATACCCTGCGGTGCCACAATTTTCTGATACTAGTTTTAATATTTTTCTACCTGAATAAGGTTTAATTTTTTTATCTTTATATTTAGAAAAATTTAGGAATGTTTCAAATCTTAAAATAAATTTATCAGTTTGTTTAAAACGTTCTTCTAACCATTCATCTTCAGCTAAAAATTTGTTTGCATTCTCACCTAATAATACATCATCTTCAAAAATGTAAATATAGGGTAGATCTTCGGACAAGCATTTTTGCCATAGCATGTAATGGCTCATAAAACATGCTTTTTCTCCCTCTGTTAACTTTGCATGGAGTAGATTAGGGATAAATTTCTCCATTAACGAGGTTAGTTCTTTCGAAGGCTTTAAAGCATCAAAAAATTCAAAGGGAATGTTTTGTTGAGAGAATTCTTTTTGAATATGCTCTCGTCGTTGGTATGCTGAAGTAAGACTAATAACGTAATTTATATGCATTTGGGGATCATGCTTATTGAGAAAAGACTTTTGCATTATAGAGGTTATTTTTTTCTTTTCAATTTTATTTTAATCTTTCGTCTAACATTAAAAACGGCTATAATCCGCCCGTTTTTCTTAACTTTTCCGCCTAAAGTGCGGATAAAAAATCGATTATTTTTAGAGGATACAATGGCGAAAGAAGATTGCATTGAGATGCAAGGCACAATTTTAGAGACTTTACCGAATACTATGTTCCGCGTGGAGTTGGAAAACGGTCACGTGGTTACTGCACATATTTCTGGGAAAATGCGTAAAAACTATATTCGTATTTTGACTGGGGATAAAGTGACTGTAGAAATGACCCCTTATGATTTAAGTAAAGGTCGTATTATTTTCCGCAGCCGTTAATTGCAGAATATGTGAGATAGACCGAGATATATCGGTCTTCTTTTTTGCTCAAAAATAACTCAAATTGGTTGCGGAAAGTAAAAAAATCGGTATAATCCGCAACCCTTAGCCACATTGAATTTTTCGTTCCTTGCCTTTGCAGATTGGTGGCTAATCTACGTCAAAGGCTGATTAACCCGTAAGGAGCAGTAATGCGTCACTACGAAATCGTGTTTATGGTTCATCCGGACCAAAGCGAGCAAGTACCAGGTATGATCGAACGTTACACCGGTTCTGTAAAAGAAGCTGGTGGTCAAGTTCATCGCCTAGAAGATTGGGGTCGTCGCCAATTAGCGTACCCAATTAATAAATTACACAAAGCACACTATGTGCTTATGAATGTAGAAGCGCCTCAACAAGTCATCGACGAGCTAGAAACGACTTTCCGTTATAACGATGCTGTATTACGCAGTCTTGTTATCCATACTAAGCACGCCGTAACCGAAGCGTCCCCAATGAAAGCGGCTAAAGAAGAACGTAAACCTTTAGCTGAAGTTGAAAACAACGATTTTGAGGATGCTGAAGAGTAATTTGAAAATTGATAATCGTTTTTCGTTAATCGGCACAGTGTGTCAATTACCTAAGCGAAATAAAAGCCCTAATGGGATTGTGCATTGCCAGTTTTGGCTAGAACATCGTTCCGAACAAGTCGAAAGTGGTTTATCACGCCAAGCGTGGCTCAAAATGCTAATTCAAATTAGTGGTAATCAATTGATAGAAAAAACTCAAAGCATTACGGTCGGTAGTAAAATTTTGGTGGTGGGATTTATTACATCACATAAAACCCAAAGTGGGTTATGCCAATTAGTTTTACATGCCGAGCAAATCGAATTTATAGATTAGGAGACTAGCCAAATGGCACGTTATTTCCGTCGTCGTAAGTTCTGCCGTTTCACAGCGGAAAATGTTGTTGAAATCGATTACAAAGATATCGCTACATTAAAGAACTATATTTCAGAAAGCGGCAAAATTGTACCTAGCCGTATTACCGGTACTCGTGCGAAGTACCAACGTCAATTAGCTCGTGCAATCAAACGCGCTCGCTATTTAGCGTTACTTCCATACACTGACAATCATCAGTAATTAAGGAGACACGGTAATGCAAGTAATTCTTTTAGATAAAATTGCTCACTTAGGTCAAGTGGGCGATCAAGTAAATGTTAAATCAGGTTTTGCACGTAACTTCTTAATCCCACAAGGTAAAGCAGTTATGGCAACTAAAGCTAACATTGAACACTTTGAAGCACGTCGTGCAGAATTAGAAGCGACAGCGGCAGCAAATCTTGCAGCAGCTCAAGCTCGTGCAGCAGAAGTTACTGCATTAGGTTCTGTGACTATCGCATCTAAAGCAGGTGATGAAGGTCGTTTATTCGGCGCAATCACTACTCGTGATGTGGCAGAAGCAGTAACTGCAGCAGGCGTTAAAATTGCGAAAAGTGAAGTTCGTTTACCAAACGGTCCAATCCGTACTCTTGGTGACCACGATGTTCGTTTCCAACTTCACGGTGAAGTATTTGCAACATTAGATGTAATCGTTGTTGCAGAATAATTTGTCAGATAGGCAAAATAAAACCCAGTTTTAAACTGGGTTTTTTATTTTTATCATATATAAATTTAGAATAGGGTAATAAAAATGTATTTTAAGTCTGAATTAATATAGTATTTTAACTACTCTTTGATAATATAACGATGATTATTCATATTACTATTTTGCTCAGTATTTTTGCTAAGTAAGTTCTGAAATGGTATTGAAGATGTAAGGTGGGTGGGGACAATAAATGAAATATTAGTAGGTTAAGATCCTTTATTTGTATGTGTAAATTTTCAATATGTTGGTTAAATACTATGATAAGATGAATAAAACTAGCTACTTCTCCACATTTTCTATTGATTAATATTAATTTTGTATTTTTAGATGCAATTGCTGATAAAATCAGAATAATGAATTTCTCTTTTGTTAATAAATTTTAATAAATGTTAAAACCTTATGAACAGCCGGCTAAAGATAACCCAATTGAAGTATTTTTGTTTGATAATGTGATATAACAGGCGTAAAATCGCATATTTCCATTAACTCGGGAATTTTTATACTTTTAATTAATTTAAGGATACAACAATAAGCTTATTTTCAGAACCATCTAAACGTCGTTATGGCGTTGCAATTTTTGTTGGTATTATTGCAGGTCTTATTTACATTCCCTGCATTAGGTTTAACCCCACCAGTAGCAGAATGGCCATTATATGAACATATCTCAGAATTAGTTGGTCATATCTTTTGGTTCTGGACAATTGAGGTCATTCGTCGTGATTTGCGTAATCGCATTACTCTCCAACCAGACGTTGATGAAGTAAATCACAATAGATAATTCTTTTCTAAATTTAAAAAGCCACAATCAAATGATTGTGGTTTTTTATGCCATCATTTTAGATAGCTTTAATTGGTGGACATAATTAGAAAGCGTGATATAGTTTAAACACTTTTCACTTAATCTAAATAAAGAGGATTTTATGACAGTTACATTAGCAGGAAACCCTATTGAAGTTGGTGGACATTTCCCTCAAGTGGGCGAAATAGTAGAAAACTTTATTTTAGTCGGTAATGATTTAGCCGATGTTGCATTAAACGATTTTGCAGGTAAACGCAAAGTCCTAAATATTTTTCCAAGCATCGACACAGGTGTGTGTGCGACTTCAGTACGTAAATTTAACCAACAAGCAGTAAAATTAAGTAATACTGTTGTGCTTTGTATTTCAGCAGACTTACCCTTTGCTCAAGCTCGTTTTTGTGGAGCAGAAGGGATTGAAAATGCCAAAACAGTTTCGACTTTTCGTAACCATGCATTACACGCACAATTAGGCGTAGATATTCAAACTGGCCCGTTGGCAGGTTTAACTTCTCGTGCAGTTATTGTGTTAGATGAACAAAACAATGTTTTACACAGCCAGTTAGTTGAAGAAATTAAAGAAGAACCAAACTATGAAGCTGCATTGGCTGTGTTAGCGTAGTAGATAGAAGATTTAAAACAAGAACCGCCGAGAGGCGGTTTTTTTATTATGCTAATAATCTATTTCTTTGAGTAAAAAATCTAGAGATTGTATGAAATATGCTTGTTCTGATTACTTAAAGTTATCAAACAGTTCAATAAAAATATATTTAGATACAAAATGTTTACGCTTATTTAAGAAAAACTCCCCATCTTTTTTTAAGATAAATGGGGAAAAATATTAAAGAGTTATAAACCCATCATAAACATGGGTCGCCTCGCCTGTCATATAAAGTGGATGACCAACACCATTCCATTCGATCATTAGCGAACCGCCTGGTAAATCTACTTGGACATTGTTGTTTAATAAGCCTTGCATAATTCCAACTGCAACAGCTGCACAAGCACCACTTCCACAGGCTTGAGTTTCTCCTGCACCACGTTCATAAACTCTAAGCTTAATATATTCTTTGTTGATGATTTGCATAAAATCAGCATTGACACGCTCAGGAAAGCGTTCGTGGCTTTCTAGTAAGGGACCAAGTTGTTCAACATTGGCTGTTTGAATATCATCTACTTGTACAACACAATGAGGATTGCCCATTGAAACTGTACCGCATAATACGGTTTGAATATCTGTACGCAGAATATAATTTTTCTCAAATTTATTTGCGGTAAATGGAATTTTTGCAGGTTCCCAAATTGGTTCGCCCATATTCACACGAATTTGATTATCATCTTTTACCGTTAAAATCATATTACCTTTTTGTGTACTAACCGAGATGTCTTTCTTGTTAGTTAATCCTTTTAATGTCACAAAACGAGCAAAACAACGAGCGCCATTTCCGCATTGTGAAACTTCACTTCCATCAGCATTAAAAATTCTATAATGAAAGTCGAGTTCGGGATCGTAAGGAGCTTCAACAATTAAAAGTTGATCAAACCCAATTCCACAATGGCGATTGGCTAAACGTCGGATCGTTTCTGGAGTAAAAAACACATTTTGAGTGACTCCATCAACCACAACAAAATCGTTACCTAATCCGTGCATTTTGGAAAACTGCATTTTTCCATCCTTTGTATAAATTCAAGATTTTTGCATTATAAAGAGCAGCAAAAATCATGGCAAATAAAGAACTCTAGTATAAGCAAAGTGCGGTAAAAATACCGTAAATTTTTACCGCACTTTATTCATTCTTGGTATCAGATTACATCCAAGCGTTATTGCGAATAATGCCTACTGCAATACCTTCAATTTCAAAATTTTTTTGTTCTTCAAGATTGACTACTATAGGATCAAATTCTTCATTTTCTGCGTGTAGATAAATGATAGAACCTTTTTTCTCAAGACGTTTTACTGTTACTTCATCTTCAATACGTGCAACCACAATTTGTCCGTTACGTACATCCTTAGTACTATGCACAGCTAATAAATCACCATCTAAGATACCAACATTTTTCATTGATAACCCATAGACTTTAAGTAAGAAGTCGGCTTGTGGTTTAAACATATCTGCATCTACTCGATATGTCGCTTCAATATGTTGCTCTGCAAGAATCGGTTCTCCAGCAGCTACGCGTCCTACAAGCGGTAAACCGTCAAATTCATCATTCGAACTATTGTCTAAAATACGAATACCACGAGATGCGCCGGGAATAATTTCAATTGCACCTTTACGTGAAAGTGCTTTTAAATGTTCTTCTGCGGCATTTGCAGATTTAAAGCCTAATTCACGAGATATTTCTGCCCGTGTTGGTGGCATACCTGTTGTTTCCAAATGGCGTTTTAATAAATCCAACACTTCTTGTTGGCGTGCGGTTAATGGTCTCATATACACTCCTGTTTTTAAATACAGATAACTGGTATTGTATACAGATTGTGTAAAGTTGCAACTGTTATTTTTTAAATCTGTGTATTAAGTTACATTTTGTCGCCAAATTTTCTAAATTAGTTGAGATCGGATATGTTAAAATATTTGAGTTTTTAGACGATAAAAACACCAAAGAGCTAAAAATAGTTCTATTCACAAACTGCTTTTAAACGTCTATAAGATCTACAAACTTATAACAAAGAGAAAATTTATTATGGCAAATTTTATAAATATGTATCGCCAATTATTGAGCTTGCCGCTGTCTGCATTGGTGAAAAATAATCCTATTCCCGCCAATCCAATCGAAGAGCTTTCACTTAATATTCATCAACCTATTGTTTATGTTTTGCCTTATACATCTCAAACTGATTTCGTTATTTTCCGCCGAAATTGCTTAGCGTTAGGCTTGCCCGATCCCGCAGAGAAAAATGAAATTAATGGCGTTAAGTTACCACGTTATGTATATTTAGACGAAGGTCGTCGAATTTTTAAATCGAAAGGTGCGAAAGACGAAACCACTACTATTTTCAATAAATACCTTGAATTACACCGCACTTCTGAAAGTTTAGATGTGCAACTTATTCCTGTTTCTGTTCTTTGGGGACGTTCTCCCGGACAAGAAGATAAATCAGATTTGCCCAATTTGCGTTTATTAAATGGTATACAAAAAACATTTGCAGCAATTTGGTTTGGACGTGATACTTTTGTGCGTTTTTCTCAAGCGGTTTCATTACGTTATATGGTAGTTGAACATGGCTCAGATGAAAAAATTGCACAAAAGCTGGCTCGAGTTGCAAAAATGCACTTCGCAAAACAACGTATTTCAGCAACAGGCCCTCGTTTACCAAATCGTCAAGCAATGTTTAATAAATTATTGCAATCAGAAGCAATCCGACGCGCAATTGAAGATGAAGCAAAATCAAAAAATATCAGTATTGAAAAAGCACAAAAAGAAGCACATAAAATTTTAGATGAAATTGCAGCCGATGTCAGCCATTCAAGTTTACGTGCAGTAGATCGTTTTTTACGTTGGCTTTGGAATAAACTTTATTCGGGTATTGATGTGCAAAATGCGGATCGTGTCCGTAAATTAGCGTTAGAAGGTCATGAAATTGTTTATGTGCCTTGCCACCGTAGTCATATCGATTACTTATTGCTTTCTTATGTGCTTTATCATCAAGGTCTTGTTCCGCCACATATTGCGGCAGGGATTAACTTAAATTTCTGGCCTGTGGGTAGAATGTTTCGTAGTTGGGGCGCATTTTTTATTCGCCGTACTTTCAAGGGAAATCGGCTATATTCTGCCATTTTTCGCGAATATTTATCAGAACTATTCCATCGAGGCTATTCCGTTGAATATTTTATTGAGGGCGGTCGTTCTCGTACAGGTCGTTTACTTGCACCAAAAACAGGTATGATGTCTATGACACTTCAAGCATTGCAACATAGTCAAACTCGCCCGATTTCGATTGTTCCTGTTTACGTTGGTTATGAACACGTATTAGAAGTAGACACTTATGCAAAAGAGTTACGTGGTGCAGCGAAAGAAAAAGAAAATGCGGGTTTAGTGCTTCGTGTAATTAAAAAATTACGTAATCTTGGCCAAGGTTTTGTAAATTTTGGCGAGCCAATCACGCTTTCAAACTATTTGAGCCAACATTTCCCTGATTGGAAAGAGCAAAATCACGAAGAAAAACCGCAATGGTTTACACCTGCTGTGAATAATATTTCTAAACAAGTGATGATTAATATTAATAAAGCAGCAGCAGTTAATTCAATGAACCTTGTGGGCACTGCACTACTTTCATCTCGCCAGCGGGCACTTTCGCGTGAGCAACTGCTAGAACAGCTTAGTAGCCATCAACAATTGTTACAAAATGTCCCTTATTCTACGGACGTAGTGTTACCAAATGTGACACCGCAAGCAATGTTAGAACACGTATTAGCTTTAGATCGCGTAGGTGTATTAATTGAAAAAGATAATTTTGGCGAAATTGTACGCTTAGAGCGTTCATCTGCTGTACTAATGACTTATTATCGTAATAATATTCAGCACCTATTTGTATTACCATCTTTAGTTGCAAGTATTATTTTGCATTACGAAGCGATCCAAAAAGATTTATTATTAGATGCGATTAGAAAAATTTACCCTTTCTTACAAGGCGAATTGTTCTTACATTTCAATGAAGATGAATTGAATGTACAAATCCATCAAATCATTGATGAATTTGCACGCCAAAGCGTTATTAATTCAAATGATAACTTCTTATCTATTAATAAATCAAAAGTACGAATTTTACAGCTTTGGTCTGCTGCGGGAATGCGTGAAATCTTACAACGTTATTACATTACTGTCACTATTTTACAAAAACAACCTGCTATTTCTCGAGCTGAACTTGAAAAAGAAAGCCAGCTTGTTGCTCAACGTTTATCCGTATTACACGGCATAAATGCACCAGAATTCTTTGATAAAGCGGTTTTTTCAAGCTTTATTGCAAACTTGAAAGAACAACGTTACTTTGATGAATCTGGTTATGCTGTTCTTGATAAAATAGAAGAGTTAGCTTCAACGCTTTCCCATTTGATTTCAACAGAAATTTGCTTAACTGTGAAAGGAACAATTGAAAAAGCTGAGGATCATTCTTCATAAAAAATACTGAGGGCATCATTGATGCCCTTTCTTCTATATAAATGATTTAGATCGCATTTAACGAGAAAATTATACTTAATCAATGCAATTTTAATCTTGGTTTTAAATAACGATTTAATTTATCAACGAGAATAATCAAACCAATTTTAATACAACCGTGCAAAGCGTGTTGGTGCATTCGATACAAAGAAACATAAGCAAACTGAGCAAATTTACCTTGAACGGTAAGTGGATTTTTACCAAACTTATTGGTTAGACTACCAAGTGCGGTAAAATCTGACAGCGAAACTAAAGTACCTTTGTCGTTATATTTAAAAGATTTCAGTGGTTTATTTTCAAATAATGCAAAAATATTTTTTGCACAAGCCTTTGCCATTTGATGTGCAGCTTGCGCTCTTGGCGGAACCAATTTACCATTTGATTGTATTAATGCAGCACAATCACCAATTGCAAAAATACTATCATCAACAGTAGTTTGAAGTGTATCTTTAACCACTAATTGATTGATACGATTAATTTCCAATCCATCAAATTGCTGCGTTACTGTTGAAACGCGAACCCCAGCCGCCCAAACAATAAGATCAGCCTTAATTTTCCCACCATCTTTGGTAATAAGTGTATTTGGCTGAGCTTCAGTAATCATTGTGTTTAATTGAACATTGGTGCCCATTTCTTTTAATTCATCTAGCACTGCAGCAGATAAATTTTCAGGTAATGCTGGCAATAAACGTGTTCCCGCTTCGACTAAAGTAACTTGTAAGCAAGAGCTATCAATTTTACCATAACCGTAAGAAGACAAATCTTCAGCGGCATGATAAAGTTCTGCAGTTAATTCCACACCAGTTGCTCCACCTCCCACAATAGCTATATTTACTTTATTTTCGTCTACTAATTTTTGTTTAAACTCTTCTTCGCCAATATCATCTAACGCGCGGTTTTCTGAAAATTTTAAAAATAATTCCAACAGTTTATGTTGAAAACGTAAAGCCTGTTTTGAACTATCTAAAAAAATACAATTATCTGCCACACCTTTTGTATTGAAATCATTAGATTTACTTCCAATGGCAATCACTAAATAATCGTAAGGAATTCGACGAGCAATGACAAGCATATCGCCCTCTTGCCCATAAACAGGTGCAAGTTCAACATATTTTTGTTCGCGATTAATACGTATAATTAAACCTTGCTCAAAACTGAAAAAATGATTTTTACCGTGCGCACGATAACTTAAAGAATCAACGCCATCATCCATTACACCAGTTGCAATTTCATGCAATAAGGGTTTCCATAAATGGGTGGCATTGCGATCAACCAGCGTTACTTTAGCTTGTTTTTGACGACCTAATTTATTACCCAAAAATGTCGCTAATTCAACACCGCCAGCACCTCCACCAACGATCACGACGTTTTTCATAAAGCTCTCCTAAAAGTTTAAATTGTTAAAAATGTTACATTAATGTAATGATAACATAACAACGAAACAGGGCGGAAAACTTTCATAAAAATAACCGCACTTATATATCAAAGTGCTCTACCTCTTAAAGTTAGACCAAATAATCAATTAATCAAGGTGTAAATTTTTTATTTTCCTTTCTTTACCCAATATTTGAACGGTGGTTTTTCCACTTCACTTTGCAGTAAGGTGTGATCCATAAATTGACAGAAACTTGGAATATCTCTTGTTGTTGCAGGATCGT
>ERZ1023494.5-NODE-5-length-109844-cov-782.996685_pt1 | contig 109844 bp, 101 predicted proteins | sample MGYA00380542_ERZ1023494 | MGnify/ENA primary metagenome ERZ1023494 (study PRJEB33173, sample SAMEA4830349) | metagenome | study: EMG produced TPA metagenomics assembly of the PRJEB25223 data set... | reverse complement strand
GATAAAATTAAATTAAGTAAAAACAGAATTAAAATTAAACAAATTAGATAAAGAAAAAATAACCCTAGTTGAATAACTGGGGTTTTTATTTTTCTAAAACTTTATATTCTTAATAATCATTCCTAGATCTTAAAAGGAGTATACTCCTTTTACTTCCTATTGACATAGGAAGTAAAGGATATGCTGTAGAATCAATAAAAGGTGAAGTGCTCTCTTTTAAGATGGAAGGCGATAAATTTATTGCAGTAACCTATGATAATGGTGATACTCAATTTTCAAGTGTATATGGTCCGTCGGATAGTTTTTCACTAAGAAAATTAAATAAACTGAATAGTGATAGCCGTGTAGGTAAATATATTTTGAATGATGACGGTGGAATGCGTATTGAAGTTACTATTCGTAGTAATAATAAAGGCCTGACTATAGCTCAAATTATTCAAGGTGCAAAAAATATTAAACTGTTAGATCGCTATGCGATAAATGAGTTTTCAGATAAATAATTTAAAGCCCTACTCGGGGCTTTTCTTTTCCCCTCCACTCACAATTAATTAGTGAGAAAATCCCCCACCAATGATACAATCCACCAAATTTTTTCAAAAGGATAACCTTAAATGGCTCGTAAGAAAAAAACACGTCGAATTACAGATATTATGCCAATTCGAAAATCAGATAAAAAAATAGATATAACAAAAGCACGCTCTGGTAAAAAGCTTACTCGTTATGAATTGGATGCTAAAGCTCGTGAAGATAAGAAAAAACGTAAGCATAAAGGTTTAGCTTCAGGATCTCGTCATAGTGCGGTTGAAGAAAAAGCGAATAAACTTCAAAATGAAATTAAAGATCCAAAAATTGGTAGTAAGAAAAAGATACCGTTGGTTGTTGAATTTATTAATAAGCCTGAAAAAGGTCAATTAATTCCTGTAATAAAACAGGCGAAAAAACAAGATCCAATAAAAGAGCTTGAAAATCTGGAAAATAATGAAATTCTTAATGAATTATTGGATGCTTTAGATGCAGGTAAAGCTATTAGTAAAGCAGATCAACAATTTGTAGATGAATGCTTAGATAGAATTTCTGAATTAATGGAAGAACTTGGCATTGAAGGCGAAGATGAAAGTGAAGATGATTTATACCGCACTTTCGAGCGTATCGATATTAATCAATTTAGGTAATCTATGATTTGGATACTTATTGTAATTGCATTTTCTTTATTGATTGGATTAAGTTTATATACAATACGTTTATTAAAACAGTTAAAAATTCAAAAGGAATTGATTACCAAAGCCAAGAATGAGCGTGCTATACGATTAAAAGAAAGCATTAATATTATTGCTAGAGCAATGCAGTCTGGAGAATGTAATCTTTCTGAAGGCGTAATTCGTCTTACAATGCTATTAATGCCTTTTGGTAAGAATTTATCATCTTATCCTGCGATGGCTAATTTATATGAAGTGGTGCGTGATATGCCTACACATGATGATCGTAAACTACTTGAGAAAAGAGAAAGAATGCGTTTGGATTTAGCTCGAGAAAGTGCAGAAGCACAGTTTGAAAAAGATATTAAACAAGAATTGTATATTTTATTAGAAGATATTAAATCTATTGAGCTAATTTAAATATTGTAATTTAAAAAATGCGCTAACTTTTCTTAGCGCATTTTTTATGATTATTTTTAACGATTTTGTTCAAAAAATAATACCGTTGCAGCAACACGAGAATGAACATTTAATTTACGTAATAAATTACGGATATGTACTTTTACGGTTTCTTCTGAAATAAACAGTTGTGCTGCAATTTGTTTATTTGATAGACCAGTCGCAATTTGACGAAGTACGCCCATTTCACGATCCGTTAGGCTGTCTAATGGATTTTCTTCATGAGTGCGTTCTAACAATAAATTTTTAATAGAATCACTCAGAATGACTTCGCCTTGTGCAATACGCTTGATTTGCTCTAGCAATGTATCTGGTTCCGTATCTTTTAATAAATAACCATCTGCACCAGCATCAATTAAAGTATAAATATCATTTTTTGCATCAGACACTGTTAAAATTAAGATGCGTGCATCAACGCCTTCTGTGCGTAATCCTTTGAGTGTATCTAACCCAGAAAGTCCTTTCATGTTGAGATCTAAAATGATCACATCAGGTGATGTTTGTAACGCCACTGAAATCCCTTCTGTGCCGCTGCTTACGTCAGCCACCACTTCAAAGTTATCGTCTAATTCTACAAGTTGTTTAATGCCACGACGCATTAACGGATGGTCGTCAATCAATAAAACTTTTAGTTTATCTTGCATAATTTCCCCTTTAGTGGTTAGAAGTCCACTTTAAAAGCATGACATTTTATAAAGAATTCAATTCTATGCCAATCTAGAATAGAAAAAAATTTGATTTATCTCACAAACTTACTATTTGAGGTAGGTTTATTGATGGATAAAAATAGAAAAAGTGCGGTAGAAAAATAGATAATTTTTTACCGCTCTTTTTTAAGATAAGAAATATTAAATGGTCGATTCCAATGCCCAAAGTTCCTGTAAGGTTTCTCGGCGACGAATTAGATAGGATTGATCGCCATCTACTAAAACTTCTGCAGTGCGAGGTCTTGAGTTATAGTTTGATGACATACTTGCGCCATAGGCACCAGCAGAACATTGAGCAATATAATCCCCTTCGGCAATTGAAAGCTCACGTTGTTTTCCTAAAAAATCTGATGTTTCACAAACAGGCCCTACAACATCATAAATGGCTTTTTCTCTTGCTAAAGTGCGGTCAATTTCTACGATGTTCATATAAGCCTCATACAATGCAGGGCGGATCATATCGTTCATTCCTGTATCGGTAATGGCGAAATTACGGCTTTCATTGCTTTTTAAGTATTGTACTTTTGCTACTAGAATCCCTGCATTTGCAGAAATTGCTCTGCCGGGTTCAAGAATAATTTCAAGTTCAGGATAATTTTTTAGTTTTTCTAACAATGCATTTGCGTAATCGCTTGGATGCGGTGGTGTTTCATCCGTATAAGTTACGCCTAAACCACCGCCTAGATCGAGATGTTTTAATGTAATTCCATCTTCTTTTAATTGTTCCATTAGGACAATTAAGCGATCTGTGGCATCTAAAAATGGTTGTAATTCAGTGAGCTGTGAGCCTATGTGGCAATCCATCCCTGTTATTTTTATGTTTGGTAGCGTTGAGGTTAATTTATACACTTCTCGAGCTTCATCTACGCTTACACCAAATTTATTTTCTTTTAATCCTGTTGAAATATAAGGGTGTGTATGCGCATCAACATCTGGATTTACACGTAAAGAAATAGGCGCGATTTTACCCATTTCTCCTGCGATTTGGTTAATGTGTTTGAGTTCAGAAACTGATTCCACATTAAAGCAACGGATTCCAACTTCTAATGCGCGCATAATTTCTTCTCGAGATTTCGCAACGCCAGAAAAGACCACTTTTGACGCATCGCCACCAGCTGCCAGTACACGCTCAAGTTCGCCTTGCGAGACAATATCGAAACCTGAACCAAGTTTTGCCATAATATTTAACACGCCAATATTTGAGCAAGATTTCACGGCAAAACAAATTAGGTGAGGGTGCTTACCGAAAGCAGAGTCAAAAGCGTGCCAATGACGTTCAAGTGTTGCGCGAGAATATACATAGAGAGGCGTGCCAAATTGTTCAGCAAGTTGTTGAACTGGAATATCTTCGGCATAAAGTTTGTTATGTTTATATTGGAAGAAATTCATGTTGTGTGCCTGTTTTAGTTATTTTGGGAATGATATTAGATAATAGATTATTGAGTTTGTTGAGCTTGATCTTTTTCAGGAAAATATAAAGAACCTTTTACGCCACATCCTGTAGCGAATATACAAATTGAACTAAGTACTAAAATTAATAGTAATTTTTTCATTTTTTCTTTCTCACTTATCGGTAAATCCGCCTTTCACAAGCTTGAGAAAGGCTTTATAATTTGTCGCATTCTATCAGATTTAAACAGGAAAATTTTATGAATATTGCAGAATTTCACGAAAATATAGAACAAATTTGGCAAAAAATTGAAGAAGAATTGGAAAATCAAGGCGCAGATGTAGATTGCGAAACGCAAGGTTCTGTATTTACAATCACTTTTGATAATCACACTAAAATAGTGATTAACAAACAAGAGCCACTGCTTGAGCTTTGGATTGCAAGTAAATTAGGCGGTTTCCATTTTGCATTTAAAAATGGCGACTGGGTGTCTAATGATGGAAAACGTTTTTGGGATTGTTTCGTTGAGGCCTGTGCTGCACATGGCGAGAACGTGCAGTTCTAAAATGCAGGATTCTCCTTTACCATCAAAAACAATAGAAAAACCGACCGCACTTTCTGTTTTGAAATCGGTTTTTGGTTATCAATCTTTCCGTAAAGGGCAGGAAGAAGTGATCAATGCTGCTTTAAACGGACAAGATGCTTTGGTGGTAATGGCAACAGGGAATGGCAAATCGCTTTGTTATCAAATTCCCGCACTTTGTTTTGAGGGTTTAACGTTAGTGATTTCTCCGCTGATTTCTTTGATGAAGGATCAAGTGGATCAGCTGCAAGCTAATGGCATTGAAGCGGATTTTCTTAATTCTAGCCAGACTTTAGAACAGCAGCAACAAGTACAAAATAAGCTTATTTCTGGGCAACTTAAACTGCTTTATGTGTCGCCAGAAAAAGTGATGACGAACAGTTTCTTTCAACTTATTTCTTATAGTAAAGTCAGCTTTATTGCAATTGATGAAGCACACTGTATTTCTCAATGGGGGCATGATTTTCGCCCTGAATATACCCAGCTTGGCGGTTTAAAAGCGAGTTTCCCTGATGCGCCGATTATGGCACTTACGGCAACGGCAGATTACGCAACTCGTCAAGATATTTTGACACATCTTAATCTAGAAAATCCGCATAAATATATTGGTAGTTTTGATCGACCAAACATTCGTTATACCTTGGAAGAAAAATATAAACCAATGGAGCAATTGACACGTTTTGTGTTGGCTCAAAAGGGCAAGAGTGGGATTATTTATTGCAACAGCAGAAATAAGGTTGAACGAATTGCGGAAAGTTTACGTAATAAAGGTGTCTCTGCTGCTGCTTATCACGCGGGAATGGAAACAGCACGGCGTGATCGTGTGCAACAGGATTTTCAGCGTGATAATGTGCAAGTAGTAGTCGCAACCATTGCTTTTGGAATGGGGATTAATAAATCCAATGTGCGGTTTGTTGCCCATTTTGATTTGCCTCGTAGCATTGAATCTTATTATCAAGAAACAGGTCGGGCAGGACGTGATGATTTGCCTGCTGAGGCGGTTTTGTTTTATGAACCAGCGGATTACGCTTGGTTACAAAAAATTCTTTTAGAAAAACCAGAAACGCCGCAGCGTCAGATTGAACAGCATAAATTAGAAGCTATTGGCGAATTTGCAGAAAGCCAGACTTGTCGCCGTTTAGTTCTTCTCAATTATTTTGGTGAGCATCGACAAACACCATGCAATAACTGTGATATTTGCCTTGATCCTCCTAAAAAATATGATGGTTTAGTCGATGCGCAAAAAGTAATGTCTACTATTTATCGAGTGGGGCAATGTTTCGGTGCGCATTATGTGATAGTGGTGTTGCGTGGAATGCATAATCAGAAAATTATTGAACGCCAACACCATAAACTTTCAGTGTATGGTATCGGAAAAGATAAAAGCAAAGAGCATTGGCAGTCTGTCATTCGTCAGCTTATTCATTTGGGTTTTGTGCAACAGGTCATCAGTGAACTAAATCCAACGTTGCAGCTTACCGAAAGTGCGAAAGTGATTTTGAAAGGCGAAGAAGAGTTAGAATTGGCAATGCCTCGTATTTCTTCAATCAGTAAAATTGTCCATAATCCACAACGTCAAGGTGTTGCAAATTATGATAAGGATTTATTTGCACGCCTGCGTTTCTTACGCAAACAAATTGCAGATAAAGAAAATATTCCGCCATACATTGTCTTTAATGATGCGACGTTGCAAGAAATGGCACAATATATGCCAACAAGCAATATTGAAATACTGCAAATTAATGGCGTAGGTTCAATTAAATTAGAACGCTTTGGGCAGCCTTTTATTAAACTTATTCAAGAACATAAGGCAATTTTGGCGAATGCGTAAAATAATGACTAAGTGTTAAAGTGCGGTTAAAAATGACCGCACTTTTTGTTATACTTGCACCAATTTTTTCAGTTCTTAGAATTTAAGGTTAAACAATGCGTACAAGTCAATATTTATTCTCCACCCTTAAAGAAACGCCAAATGATGCTCAGGTCGTGAGCCATCAATTAATGTTGCGTGCAGGTATGATTCGCCCAATGGCATCAGGTTTATATAACTGGTTGCCGACGGGTATTCGCGTATTGAAAAAAGTAGAAAAGATTATTCGTGAAGAGATGAACAAAGGTGGTGCAATTGAGGTATTAATGCCTGTTGTGCAACCTGCGGAATTATGGGAAGAGTCTGGTCGCTGGGAGCAATATGGCCCTGAGCTTCTTCGTTTTGAAGACCGCGGAAACCGTAACTTTGTACTTGGGCCAACTCACGAAGAAGTGATTACTGATTTAATACGCCGAGAAGTTTCTTCATATAAACAGCTTCCACTGAACTTATACCAAATTCAAACGAAATTCCGTGATGAAGTGCGTCCTCGTTTTGGCGTGATGCGTTCGCGTGAATTTATTATGAAAGATGCGTACTCTTTCCACACTACACAAGAAAGTTTGCAAGAAACCTATGATGTGATGTATCAAGTGTACAGTAACATTTTTAACCGTTTAGGCTTAGATTTCCGTGCGGTGCAAGCGGATACTGGGTCTATTGGTGGTTCTGCTTCTCATGAGTTCCAAGTGTTAGCTTCAAGCGGTGAAGATGATGTTGTATTCTCAACAGAATCGGATTTTGCAGCGAATATTGAGCTTGCAGAAGCGGTAGCTATCGGTGAGCGTCAAGCACCAACGGCAGAAATGACCTTAGTAGATACGCCAAATGCGAAAACGATCAATGAACTTGTAGAACAATTCAATCTGCCGATTGAAAAAACCGTGAAAACCTTGATTGTGAAAGGTGCAGATGAAAACCAACCGCTTGTTGCTTTAATTATTCGCGGCGATCACGAATTAAACGAGATCAAAGCACAAAAACATCCGTTAGTGGCAGATCCCCTTGAGTTTGCGGACGAAGCAGAAATCAAAGCAAAAATTGGTGCGCGCGTGGGATCATTAGGTGCGGTAAATCTTAATATTCCTGCAATTATTGACCGCACTGTGGCGTTAATGTCTGATTTTAGTTGTGGTGCGAATATCGATGGAAAACATTACTTCAATGTGAACTGGGAACGCGATGTTGCAATGCCAGAAGTATTTGATTTACGTAATGTTGTTGAAGGCGATCGAAGTCCAGATGGTAAAGGCACGCTTCAAATCAAACGTGGTATTGAAGTGGGACATATTTTCCAATTGGGCAAAAAATACTCTGAAGCGATGAAAGCGACCGTTCAAGGCGAAGACGGTAAACCGCTTGTGATGACAATGGGTTGTTACGGTATTGGCGTAACTCGTGTGGTGGCTTCAGCAATTGAACAGCATCATGATGATCGCGGTATCATCTGGCCATCAGACGAAATCGCCCCATTCACTGTGGCGATTGTGCCGATGAATATGCACAAATCTGAAACCGTGCAAAAATACGCTGAAGAACTTTACCGCACTTTACAATCACAAGGCATAGATGTGATTTTTGATGATCGTAAAGAGCGCCCAGGCGTGATGTTCGCGGATATGGAACTTATTGGCGTACCACATATGGTTGTAATCGGTGAGAAAAACCTAGAGAACGGTAAAATTGAATATAAGAACCGCCGTACGGGTGAAAAAGAAATGATTAGTAAAGATAAACTGCTCAGCGTTTTAAACGAAAAGTTAGGTAATCTCTAATCAGCATTTTATTTTATATATTGTGATAAAAGAGCGGCTAAAAATAGCCGCTCTTTTTGTTGATCTAACGTTTATATTGAACAATATTTAATCCAAACTAAATGCTCGAATATAAGGAAGTTTTCCTTTTTCTAGCATTTCTTGAATGCCACTTTGATGGTCATTGCTGCCTAAACCTCTTAATTCTAAGGTTATGCCAATGCTATTATCATAAATAATTTCATTACGTGTTTGGTTTTGGTGGTTTGTGACATTGCGTTTTACACCAACACCTGCAGCCCAACAGCAACTGTTATATTGAATGCCTAGATATTGTTCTACAGGTTTGTTTAAAGCCAAATCTTGATAATAGCGTCCTACTACAGCCCAATTATTGGCAATTTCCCAGCCTACAACCAATCCCACTTGTTGGATATCTTGTTGATAAGCGTTAGCCGATTTACCCAAGTTTTGGTCAATATATTCTTGGTTAGAGTATCGATAATTTAACTGAATTAAATTATTTTTTTCAGGATTATATTCTAGTGATGTATTCGCTAATGATGTTGAATTGGTATGGGTATCAAATTGATAGCTACCACGCCAATGCCATTTATCACTAATTTTCCAATTAGATTCTAATGCCCAAGCAGATGATGAAGTCGGGGTTTTATTTGCTGGGTTTTCATCAATACGAGAATTACTTAAGTAATAAATTTGACCGGCTGATAAATTAAAGCGTTCTTCGCCATCAATATCATAAAAATGCGTTGTACCACCCAAGGTAACTTGATTCGCCGATGAAATTCGGTCTAAACCACTATAACGGTGATCGCGGAATAGCGAATAGTAATCTTGTTGTACTAATGCTGAGTCGTAACCAAATCCTAAATATTCATTATTAAGTGTTGAACCAATATTGCTTTGATTTCGGTAAGGACGATATAAATACTGCACGTGCGGTTCGAAGGTTTGTGTATACTCTTTTAAGAACGTTGTATCCCGTGCTAATACACTTTGTAAATCAACTTTAAATTGTGGAATAACTCGATTTACAGTTTTTTGCACGTCCTCTGCATTTTTTCCTGAACCTTTTTTCTGCTCGTAGCGAGTTGCATAAAGTTTCGTTTCAATATTCAAACTGCCGTATTTATTTGACATTAAAGAATTTAGGCTAGGCTCTGCATGGAAACGCCATGCAGTTGGCATCAATTCACTGTCATTATCAAAACGAACTGCTTGTGAATGTAATTTGAAATTTAACCATCCATTCGCCAAATCATATTTGTGATAGTTGAAATCTAATTGTGGTACTGCACGGTAAGGGCCGATGTTTACAATATCATCAAAAATTTGGAACTGACGTGCAGAAAGAGAAAAATTATAATTGGGTTGGTAATAGGCTATACGAGCATATTGGTTCGCATAACCATCGGTACTGCGTCCATAAATAGAATCAAAATCGTTGAAATAACGTTTATCGCTTACTCGGGTGTAATCAATATTTAGACGCCAATTTTGTAAAAAGCTAGAATTGTGATTCCAATAGAACAAATGACGTTTTCGATTATCACTAGCATATTCAGAGTAACGATCGCCACCTAGATATTCGCCCGCCACTTTACCTTCGCCAATAGAGGTTAAATAGCGAAATTCCCCATTTGCTTGCCAACCACGGCGAGACATATATTTTGGGGTAAAAGTAAGATCGTAATTAGGTGCGATATTCCAATAAATGGGTTGTGCATACCAAAGGCCATCTCGGCTAGATGTCCCCGCACTTGGAATCAATAAGCCAGAACGACGACGATCTCCAATGGGTAATTGTAAGTAAGGGGTATAAAAGACGGGAACGCCATGCACTTTGAAACGAGCATGCCACATTTCAGCATATTCTTCTTTCACGTATTGACGGATTTCTGACGCATCTACTGCCCAAGCATTGTCGCCGTGCAAACAGGACGTAAAGGTGGCATTTTTCATTACTCGATAATTATTACTTAGCGTTATATTATCAGCTTTACCACGTCCTTGACGACCGACAAATTCATATTCTGAATTTGTTAAATTGCCATCGTGACTATCTAAATTAAATTCCGCATCTTTACCCAACATATTGATCTGATTATCTTTATAATCAAATCCATTGCGGACATAAGCCATACGCAAAGGCGTTGGCTGGTTTCCAGATTGTTTTACCTGCACAGATTGTGCTAACAAATGGCGATTGCCTTGTTTCAAATCTACATTACCTTGATAGGTAGCATCATTTGGCTGATTAATTTCTGCATTATCCGCTTCAATATATACAGGCAGAGAATTCACATCACCCGTCACGACTTCACCTCTAAATTTTGGCACGCCCATTAAACATTGTTCATGCAAATCCGCCAAACTTTGTTGGCTATAAAGTGCGGTCAAAATAGCAAGTGAAATTAAAGTGTGTTTTTTATTCATCGTCTTGTTTTAATTTGTCAGAAAATTGGTCAGATTATACTGGAAAAAGCGCAAGGCGAGTAATATTTTTCAAGAAGCGATTAATAGAATATCCACTGGATTATAATTAAATTTTTTGTCTATTGAACCATCAATACGCCAAGACAGCCCATATCTTCTAACATTAAATTCGATACTCCAAATAAGAATGGGTAGTTGCCAGAAGATACTTGATCAAATTTCACTAAAATTTGAGTTTTGTTTTTTACCCAAACTGTATCTTTCCAAGCTAATTCTTCTGCTTGAAATTGATGTTCTCCTTGGCTTTCCACCACAAATTTGGCACCTTGAATAGTAAATCCAACAGGTAAACTTGCATTTAAAATCCAGCGTTCAATGGTGCCTTTACGAGCCATAACATCAACCTTGCGTGGGTCAAAACGTCTTTGGTTTATTAAACCGTTTGTGACATCAATATTAAATTCTCGAGTTTGTGCAACGGCTTGTTGTAACATTGCTGGCGCATCCGTTTCGAAAGTTAGATTCGGTTGTTTATTAAATGCTGACATTTCTCCCTTGGCACGCAATTCAAGGACGGTGTTATCTGCCAGTTCATCGCCTGAGAACAACATATTTTTAATTTTGTCGTACAAGCTACGTTTACTTCCGCTAATGAGAGATACGTTGTCAATTTCATTCATATTAACGAGTATTTCTGCACGTTCTCCTGGCGAGAGAACCAAAGATTTGACCGATTTAGCTTTTGGTAAGAAACCTAAATCTTGTGCAATAAGCAGCATTTCTTGATCATTATCCAAGCGTAAATCATAAGCACGAGCTAATGAAGCATTTAGCAAACGTAAACGAATCCAACCCCGTGCGACATCTAAATATGGCGCTTCAATACCATTCACTAATAAGCGATTGCCTACAAAGTGCGGTTGATTTTGTTTGAATAATTGGAGACCATCATTGTTAAATTCCATATCTTGTAAAATCAATGGAATGTCATCTACGCCGTATTTATTGGGAAGATTCGCTTTTAGGCTTTGTTCATCTTCAATTAACCACATTCCAGCTAAGCCACGATAGGTTTGATAGGCTGAGTTGGCTAATGTCGAGGAACGATACCAACAGCTTGCTGCGGGTTGTTCAATAGGCACGATGGGTGCCCAAGACTCGCCTTTTTTGAGAACTCGAGCTGCCCCACCAAACAGTTCGCCTGATGCTTGTAAACCTTGAATAGATAAAGCAACTGATTGTGGCAAATTGTTATGATAATTAAGTTTGGCAAAGCTACCTGATTTGATTTTAATGGTTGGGCCAAGATAATTACCGTTGAATCCCCATACTGTCACATTGTGTGAGCCATCTAACGGATAATTCATTTCCTGCATGGTTAATACAATCGGGCGACCTCGGCGAACTTCAATTAGTGGCGGCACAACTAGTTTTTCACGGCTTGCCGCTAGCAATGGTGCTGGCACTGTGGAAAGTGCGGTAGAAATCGCAGCTGTTTTTAATAATTGACGGCGGGACAGGCGTGGCATTTTAGTTTCCTTTTGCTATCTCTTCATCAAGTTCGGCAATGCGTTTTTCCATTAGATCATGACAATAAGCCGCAAGATCTCGAACATTGTCTTTGGTATAGCCTGAAACATCAATCGGCTCCATTATTTCGCAAATCACTTTGCCATTATCCCAACGATTTAAATTAATTTTGTTATGGGTGGTTGAACACACCACTGGAATAATCGGTACACCTGCTGAAATTGCCGCATGAAATGCACCCGTTTTAAAGGGTAATAAACTGCGGCCACGACTGCGAGTGCCTTCTGGGAACATCCAAATAGATAAATTATCTTCATTAATTCTTTGTGCGAGTTGCGACATTGTACTGTGTGCTTTTGTGCGGTTTTCTCTATCCAAGAAAATATTGCCCGTTACCCAATATAAAATGCCGAAGAAGGGGATCCAAATTAAACTTTTTTTACCCACGCTTACTGTACGAGGTTGCACCATATAAGAGATTGTTACCATATCATAATTATTTTGATGATTACCGATATAAATGGCGCGGCTAATTTGCTTCTGATCTTGAGGAATACGATGTTCTACTTTTAAGCCAAAAAGTGGATATAAGCGTCCAAACCAACGAGCAACAATGCCTACGTTGCTTGGATTTTTAAAACGGATAAAAGAATAAATCGTACCCAGTACACAAATTAGAATACAGCAGATTAATACGAGGAAAATTCGAAGTAGTTTTAACATAAGGATGCCCTATACAAAATTTCGTTAAAGTATAGCAAATTCGATCTCAATATGTGCTAATCTAAACAAAAATCGTGGAATTTTTATGAAACATAGCTATTTTATTTCTGATTTGCATTTAAGCGAAACTCAGCCAGAATTGACCGCACTTTTTGTCGATTTTATGCAGAATCTTGCACCACAGGCTGAACGGCTTTACATTTTGGGTGATCTTTTTGATTTTTGGATTGGTGATGACGAGCAGTCTACATTGATTCAACAAGTTAAAGATTTAATTAAGTCTGTAAGTAATCAAAGTGTGCAATGTTATTTTCAGCACGGCAACCGTGATTTCTTGATTGGCGAACGTTTTGCGAAAGATACAGGTGTTCAGCTTTTTCCTGATTATCAATTAATCACACTTTATGATAAAAAAATCTTACTTTGTCATGGCGATACGCTTTGCATTGATGACGTGGCTTATCAACAATTTCGCCGTAGAGTGCATCAAAAATGGCTGCAGCGTTTGTTTTTGTGCTTGCCATTAAAAGTGCGGTTGAAAATTGCGGAGAAAATTCGGGCAAAGAGTAATCAAGATAAACAAGCCAAATCGCAGGAAATTATGGATATAAATCAAGCCTTCACGACAGAAAAAGTACAAGAGTTTGGAGTGAATTTATTAATTCACGGACACACACACCGTGAGGCGATTCATCAACAAGCAGGATTTACCCGAATTGTATTAGGGGATTGGCGAAAAAATTATGCATCAATTTTAAAAATGGATGAAAGCGGAGAATTTGGTTTTATTAAAGATTAGAAGTGCGGTAAAGCAAAAACTCGTTATTTTACTTAATGATACTAGAATAATATTTATCCATAAAATCGCACCTAAAAGCTGGCGGATAAGCCCAACTTTTAGATACAGATAAAAGTACGGTTAATTTAGGATTAGTTTTCTTTCGGTAAGCGAAGCAATGCGTAAATTAATCCTCCCCACAATAAGGTAAGGGCTATGATCATCATAATAATTGCACCAGTAGTCATTTTATTCTCCTTTAGTTTCATCAATCGTTAATTTGGTTTCGCTTTTCCATTTTAAGCGAGAAAGGAAAAATGCCACGACAAGTAAGCTAATAGACATCCCCCAACCAAAGGTGTTTACAAACCAGTTTGGATAACCTTCGTAACCTTCAGAGAAGACTTTTGCCCCTTCACTGAAAAGCATAAATGCTAAAACACCACTCGTTAATACAATGCATAAACGCCAGAAGAAACCCACTTTGAAAGATGAAGTTTCATTTAAGTGATTACCCAATAAACCCAGTTTTTCATTTGCTACAATCGCAATTAAAGACGCAAATGCTACGGCAACAATACCGAAATAGTTCACGAATTTATCGAACACATCTAACATTGGTAATCCTGTTGTCGTGCCGAATAAGATGACAGAAACTAGCATCATCGGTACACCCACGATGAATGTTACTTTCCCACGGCTAATACGAATTTTATCCTGAATTGCAGAGATAATAACTTCAATTACTGAGATGAATGAAGTCAATGCGGCAAAGGTTAATGAACCGAAGAACAATACACCTAATACTTCACCAAATGGTGCTTTGTTGATGATTGTTGGGAACGCAAAAAATGCTAAACCAATTCCGCCTTTTGCTACTTCGCTGACTTCTTGACCTTGCGCTGTTGCAATAAAACCTAATGCTGCAAATACACCGATACCCGCTAACACTTCAAAGCTACTGTTAGCAAAACCTACAACCAAGCCGCTGCCAGTCAAATCGGATTCTTTTTTAAGATAAGAGGCGTAAGTCACCATAATCCCAAAGCCGATAGAAAGAGAGAAGAAGATTTGCCCATAAGCGGCAATCCATACACTTGGATTGGATAATTTTGTCCAATCTGGTGTAAATAATGCATCTAAACCTTTTGCTGCGCCGGGTAAGAATAAGGAATAAATCACAAGTACCATAAACATCACAACGAGTACTGGCATTAATACGGAGGATACCTTAGCAATTCCTTTTTGGACGCCCATAGAAAGTACGCCTAAGGCAACAATCCACATAGCAATTAATGGTGCGGTTACCATACCAACAAATTCAAAGCTGATACCGTTTTTAATATCGCCCATTTTTAAAAATTCGCCGATGAAGAAATCGATGGGTTTATCGCCCCACGCACCAGTGAAAGAAAAATATGTGTAGCTTGCTGCCCAACCTAATACTACAGCGTAATATAATCCGATGATGACATTCACCATCATTTGCCACCAGCCAAACACTTCAAAGTGAGGGCTAAAACGACGATAAGAAAGTGGCGCGCCACCACGATGACGGTGCCCAATTGCATAATCTAAGAATAAAAGAGGAATCCCTGCGGTTAATAATGCAATAAGGTAAGGGATAATAAATGCGCCACCGCCATTTTCATAAGTGGTGTAAGGAAAACGCCAAATATTACCAAGACCAACGGCAGAACCAATTGCTGCCAGAATAAATGCACGACGACCAGAAAAAGTCTCACGCTTTTGTGCTTTTGGGGCTGAGTGAGCCATAAATTATCCTATGTAAAAAAATGAAAAGAGTTTCAATATAATGAAATCTAATCATCAGTCAATAAATAAGCCAAAAGAGCGGTAAAAATTAATGAATTTTTTAATAAAAAGAACATAAACATTCAAAGCAAGCCAATTTTCACCGCACTTTTTTCGTTTTTTTTCGCGCCAAGCCCTACCAATGACTCGAAATTTCGCTACAATGCTGAACTTATCCCAAAATAAAAACAACAGGAAACAAACACAATGACAGGTGTACAACTCATCATGGAGTGCCTGAAAGCACACCATGTCACGACTCTTTTCGGCTATCCAGGCGGTGCAATCATGCCAACCTACGATGCCCTTTATGATGCAGGTTTAGATGCAATTAATCCAAATGATGATGTGTATATGGGAATGATTGGTATGCATGGCACAAAAGCTGCTAATTTTGCCGTGCAAGAAAGCGATTTATTACTTGTATGCGGTGCGCGTTTTGACGATCGTGTAACTGGTAAACTCGATACTTTTGCGCCTCATGCCAAAGTGATTCATTGTGATATTGATGCAGCGGAAATCCATAAATTACGCCGTGCAGATGTTGCATTACAAGGGGATTTAATCCAAGCACTAAATGCACTCAAACAAGAGCTTGATATTAAACCTTGGCGTGAACAAATCAGAGATTTAAAAGCAAAATTAGATTTTACTTATGTTGAAAATCAAGGCAATCGCCCGATTGATCCTTGGGCATTACTCAACAGCCTATCTAATCGCAAACCAAATAATGCGGCACTCAACCGATTATTAAACAGTAAAACAGCCTATTTATTACAAGTATGTATTCCACCTGATGAATGTAACGCGGATATGGTAGAGGATATGAATGAATATAAACTTGAACTCGTCGCTCGCCATCGTCCTGAAGTACTAGAACGCATTTTACGCGTAGCACGCCACCGCGGATTTACCATTACAACAATGGACATGATACTAATTGAAACCCAAGTGCGGTTAAAAATCACTGTAAAATCTGACCGCACTTTTGATCTATTAGTGAATCGATTGGCAAAATTGCCAGATGTAAACGAAATAAAATAAGAATTAAGTGCAAGGCGTTGCAGGCTACTCTAACAAAATTTTACTCGGAGAGATTATTTATGCCAAAACTACGTTCAGCGACCAGTACACAAGGTCGTAATATGGCAGGCGCACGTGCCTTATGGCGTGCGACAGGAATGAAAGAAAATGACTTTGGTAAACCGATTATTGCGGTGGTGAACTCTTTCACTCAATTCGTACCGGGGCATGTGCATTTAAAAGATATGGGACAGCTTGTTGCCGCAGAAATTGAAAAAGCAGGCGGCGTAGCAAAAGAATTCAATACTATTGCGGTGGATGATGGTATCGCAATGGGACACGGTGGGATGCTTTATTCCTTACCAAGCCGTGATTTAATTGCTGATAGCGTGGAATATATGGTCAATGCGCACTGTGCTGATGCGATGGTATGTATTTCCAACTGTGACAAAATCACTCCAGGAATGTTGATGGCGGCAATGCGTTTAAATATTCCAACTATCTTCGTTTCTGGCGGCCCAATGGAGGCTGGCAAAACTAAACTTTCTGATCAATTAATCCGCTTAGATTTGGTTGATGCGATGATTGAGGCGGCCGATCCAAATGTATCAGATGAACGTATTGATGTCATTGAACGTAGCGCTTGCCCAACTTGTGGTTCTTGCTCTGGTATGTTTACTGCAAACTCTATGAACTGTTTAACTGAAGCCTTAGGTTTATCTTTACCAGGCAATGGTTCTATGTTGGCGACCCATGCTGACCGTAAAGAATTATTCTTAAAAGCAGGGCGTCAAATTGTTGAGCTTTGCAAACGTTATTACGAACAAGATGATGTAAGCGTATTGCCTCGTTCAATCGGTACTTTTAAAGCCTTTGAAAATGCAATGAGCCTCGATATCGCAATGGGTGGTTCAAGCAATACAGTTTTACACTTATTGGCTGCGGCACAAGAAGCTGGCGTAGATTTTAAAATGGAAGATATTGACCGTTTATCGCGCAAAGTGCCTTGTTTAAGCAAAATTGCACCAAACACCAATAAATACCATATGGAAGACGTACACCGTGCAGGCGGTATTATGGGATTGTTGGGTGAATTAGATCGCGCTGGATTAATTCATAAAAATACGCACACCGTGCTTGGAATGAGCATGGGAGAGCAACTAGACCAATACGATATTATTCGCAATCAAGATGAAGAATTACATAAATTCTTCCGTGCAGGCCCTGCAGGCATCCGCACAACTCAAGCATTCTCACAAGATTGCCGCTGGGATAGCGTCGATAATGATCGTGTAAACGGTTGTATTCGCAATAAAGAAAATGCGATTTCACAAGAAGGTGGCTTAGCCGTATTATTCGGTAATCTCGCTGAAGATGGATGTATCGTTAAAACCGCAGGCGTAGATGAATCTATTTGGAAATTCACAGGCACTGCTATCGTATTTGAAAGCCAAGAAGATGCGGTTGCAGGCATTTTGGGTGGCAAAGTTAAAGAAGGTCATATCGTTGTTATCCGTTACGAAGGCCCTAAAGGTGGACCTGGTATGCAAGAAATGTTATACCCAACCAGTTACTTAAAATCTATGGGATTGGGCAAAAAATGTGCTTTATTAACGGATGGACGTTTCTCTGGTGGTACATCAGGCTTATCTATTGGACACGCCTCGCCAGAAGCGGCTTCTGGCGGTGCAATTGGCTTAGTACACGATGGCGACATTATTAACATCGATATTCCAAACCGTGCAATTAACTTAGAAATCAGTAATGAAGAACTCGCAGCACGCAGATCTGAACAAGATCAAAAAGGTTGGCAACCAGCTCACCGTGAACGTGAAGTATCTTTCGCATTGAAAGTATTCGGTCACTTTGCCACCTCAGCGGACAAAGGTGCGGTACGCGATAAAACATTATTAAAATAATTTAACGGTTTCCCCTCTTTCATAAGAGGGGGATAAAACAAAGGAAAAACCAACCGCACTTCATCATCAAAACAAACACTATGAAAAACCTACTAATCAATCCTCAACCTTCTCAATCAGATTATATCAATGCCATTGTTAAACTTGGTTCACGCGTATATGAAGCAGCGCAAGTGACCCCTTTACAAAAAATGGGAAAACTTTCTGAACGACTGCACAATAATATCTGGATTAAACGAGAAGACCGTCAGCCAGTAAATAGCTTTAAACTACGCGGTGCTTATGCAATGATTTCTAGCCTTTCAGCAGAACAAAAAGAAGCGGGCGTGATAGCGGCATCTGCAGGTAACCATGCGCAAGGCGTGGCATTATCAGCGAAACAACTAGGCTTAAAAGCATTAATTGTTATGCCACAAAATACCCCAAGCATTAAAGTGGATGCAGTGCGTGGTTTTGGTGGCGAGGTGTTGTTGCACGGAGCTAATTTTGATGAAGCCAAAGCAAAAGCCATCGAGCTTTCAAAAGAAAAAAACATGACATTTATTCCTCCATTCGATCATCCATTAGTGATCGCTGGACAAGGCACGTTAGCGATGGAAATGCTACAACAAGTGGCAGATTTGGATTATGTGTTTGTACAAGTCGGCGGTGGTGGCTTGGCTGCAGGTGTAGCAATTTTGCTTAAGCAATTTATGCCAGAAATTAAAATCATCGGCGTAGAATCAAAGGATTCTGCATGCTTAAAAGCCGCTCTCGATAAAGGCGAACCAACAGATTTAACCCATGTTGGATTATTTGCCGACGGCGTTGCCGTAAAACGCATTGGTGACGAAACATTTCGCCTATGCCAACAATATCTTGATGATATGGTATTGGTCGATAGTGATGAAGTGTGCGCAGCAATGAAAGATTTGTTTGAGAACGTTCGTGCTGTAGCAGAACCATCAGGTGCGTTAGGTTTAGCCGGTTTGAAAAAATATGCGAAACAAAACCATATTGAAAGCAAAAATATGGCGGCAATTTTGTCTGGTGCAAACTTGAATTTCCACACCTTACGTTATGTATCCGAACGTTGTGAAATTGGCGAAAACCGAGAAGCTTTATTAGCCGTTACCATGCCTGAACAACCCGGTAGTTTCTTAAAATTTGCTTATGTATTAGGTAACCGAGCAGTAACCGAATTTAGTTATCGTTATGCAGATGATAAACGTGCTTGTGTGTTTGTTGGGGTAAGAACGACAAATGAGCAAGAAAAAGCAGATATTATTGCAGACCTCACTAAAAATGGTTTTGATGTTGAGGATATGTCTGATGATGATATTGCGAAAACGCACGTTCGCTATTTAATGGGAGGTCGAGCAGCCAATAATAATGAACGCTTATATACGTTTGAATTTCCTGAACAAAAAGGTGCGTTATTGAAATTTTTAGAAACCTTGCAAAGTCGTTGGAATATTTCATTATTCCATTATCGTGCCCACGGTGCGGACTATGGAAATATCCTTGCTGGTTTCCAAATTGAAGAACACGAACAAGCAGAATTTGAACAGACACTTGCCCAACTCAATTATGTTTTTGAAGATGTAACAGAAAGCAAATCTTATCGTTATTTCTTACGTTAATCTTATAAAAAGGCGTGATATTTTTCACGCCTTTGTCTTATTCAAACTCTAATTCCACCGCACTTTCGCCAAGTAAATTCACTAATTCCGTCAGAATTTCATCTGTTGGAATAATTGACCATTGCACGCCTAAACGTAACAACGCACGACCTTTCGGACTTTGATAATACACGTTAATCGGCAAGGTTCCACCACTCACTGGCTCAAGTAATGCTTTAAGTTGTTTAATGAAACTTGGTGTAATTTGATGCTCAGAAAGACTAATAGCTAAGGATTTGACATAACGAGAACGTGCTTCGTCTAAGGTCATTAACTCTCGCACCGCCATTTTTAAGCCGCCAGAAAAATCATCAAAGCTCACTTGCCCAGATGCAATAACAACGGTATCTTTTTGTAATTTCTCACCAAATTGCTCTAGGCTTTCGCCAAATAATGTTAAATCTAAGCGACCAGAACGATCGTCTAATGTAGCAATGCCTAAGCGATTGCCTTTTTTTGTGATTGCAATTCGTGATGAGACCAATAATCCCGCCACAGTGCTAATTTGTCCACGGCGATTTGGTGCAAGATCTTTCAAGCGCGTCGATGTGTAATGTGAAAGTTCTTTCAAATAACGGCTAACAGGATGGCTGCTTAAATAAAGCCCCAAGGTTTCTCGTTCGCCATCAAGAATTTGTTTTTCAGTGTAAGGTGGTGTATTAGCATAGGCATTTTCTACGTCTTCATGGGTTTCAGTCAGCACGCCGAACATATCCGTTTGTCCCATTGCTTCATCTTTCGCATGTTGATCGGAAGCTTTAAGTGCATCTTCTAAATTCTTAGAAAGTGCGGCACGATGTGGGCCTAATTTATCAAAGGCACCCGACATAATTAGGCTTTCAAAGGTGCGGCGGTTAATTTTTTTCAAATCTACACGAGCGCATAAATCGAATAAATCTTTGAAAATCCCCCCTTCATTTCTTGCCGTCACAAGTGCTTCAATCGGACCTTCCCCCACGCCTTTAATCGCGCCAATACCATATACAATTTCGCCTTGTTCATTGACGCTAAAATGGTGCTTGCCGACATTAATATCTGGTGGCGTTACTTTTAAGCCCATACGCAAACATTCGTCGTACAAACCTACGATTTTATCCGTATTATCCATTTCAGATGTCATCACTGCAGCCATAAATTCCGCAGGGAAATGGGTTTTGAGCCAAAGGGTTTGGTAAGACACCAAGGCATAAGCAGCGGAGTGAGATTTATTAAAACCATAGCCAGCAAATTTTTCCACCAAGTCGAAAATCTTCATGGAAAGCTCGCCATCAACACCGTTTTTCTCCGCACCTTCTTTAAATACAGAACGCTGTTTTGCCATTTCCTCTGGCTTTTTCTTACCCATTGCACGACGCAATAAGTCAGCCCCACCCAAGGTATAGCCAGCCAACACCTGTGCAATTTGCATCACTTGTTCTTGATACAAAATAATGCCGTAAGTCGGCTCAAGAATAGGTTTCAAGCTTTCATGTTGATATTCTGCGTCAGGGTAAGATACTTCTTCCCTCCCGTGTTTACGGTCGATAAAGTTATCTACCATGCCCGATTGCAACGGGCCAGGACGGAACAATGCTACCAATGCGATAATATCTTCAAAACAGTCAGGTTGCAGGCGTTTGATCAAATCTTTCATACCACGCGATTCCAACTGGAACACGGCGGTGGTTTCGGAACGTTTAAGTAATTCAAAAGATTCAGGATCATCAAGTGGAATGGCGGCAATATCTACTCGAGGCTTGCCTTCACGCACCATACGAACATTAATCATATCCAATGCCCATTTAATGATAGTGAGAGTACGCAAGCCTAAGAAGTCGAATTTCACAAGCCCCGCATATTCCACATCATTTTTATCAAAGTGAGTAACGGGATGTAAGCCTTCATTATCACAATAGAGTGGTGAAAAATCAGTAATTAAGGTTGGCGAAATGACCACGCCACCTGCATGTTTACCTGCATTACGGGTTACGCCCTCCAGTTTACGTGCCATATCAATCAACGCTTGTACTTCTTCATCGCTATCGTAAGCAGTCTGTAATTGCGGCTCGGCTTCAAATGCTTTGGCGAGCGTCATACCAGGATCTGGCGGAATTAATTTCGAAATACGATCAACGAAACCATACGGATGCCCCAATACGCGTCCCACATCTCGAATAACCGCTTTTGCTGCCATCGTACCAAAGGTAATAATTTGCGATACCGCACCACGACCATAAGTTTCTGCAACGTGTTCAATCACGCGATCGCGACCGTCCATACAAAAATCCACGTCGAAATCGGGCATAGACACACGTTCTGGATTTAAGAAACGTTCAAAAAGTAAATCGAATTCTAGCGGATCTAAATCAGTAATTTTTAATGCGTAAGCCACTAATGAACCCGCCCCAGAACCACGACCTGGTCCAACAGGAATATCGTTATCTTTCGACCACTGAATAAATTCCATTACGATCAAAAAATAACCTGGGAATCCCATTTGGTTAATCACATCCAGCTCAACCTGCAAGCGTTCATCATATTTTGGTCTTTTTTCTAACCGCACTTTTTCATCAGGGAATAAAAAAGCTAAACGTTCTTCCAAGCCCTCTTTGGATTTTTGTACTAAGAAATCTTCTGTACTTAAATCGCCAGTTGGAAATTGAGGTAAGAAATATTGACCAAGACGCAAAGTGACACTACAACGTTGCGCAATTAATAAGGTATTTTCGAGAGCGGAAGGAATGTCTGCAAACAGCTTACACATATCTTCTTCACTACGAAAATATTGCTGTGAGGTATAACATTTCGGACGTTTAGGATCGTCTAAAGTATAGCCATCGTGAATTGCTACGCGAATTTCATGGGCCTCAAAATCATCAGATTTCAAAAACATCACATCGTTCGTCGCCACCAAAAGCAATCCATGACTTTTAGCTAATTTTAATGCTGCTTGGATATAACGTTCTTCATCTGGTTTGCCAGTACGCGTAAGTGCAAGATAAAAATGATCAGCAAAAAATTCTTGATAAAAAGCGACCGCACTTTCAATTTCGGCTGCGTTTTCTTTCAACAATTTTTTACCCACATCGCCTTGCGTTCCCCCTGATAAAATAATCACACCGTCGCGATGTTCAATTAACCAATCTTGATCAATATAAGGTAAATCGTTATAACCTCGCTGATAAGCTTTTGATAACAATAAAGTAATATTTTTATAGCCTTCATTATTTTTAGCCAGCAAAGTAAGATCAAAGTATTCATCGCTACACAATGTGCTTTTTACTTTTACATCTGCACCGATAATTGGCTTCATACCCGAAGAAAGCATTTCGCCATAAAAACGCACCACACCACAAAAATTAGTAAAATCCGTTAATCCCATCGCGACCATTTCATTAGCTGCGCAGGCTTTCACTAAAGGTTTCACTTTGACAATACTGTCAATCATCGAAAAATCTGTGTGCGTGCGAAGATGGACGAAACGAGGTTGGGATGACATTGAAAATCCTTAAAGTGCGGTTAAATTTTGCCGTAAATATTGGGGCGATATTATAGCGAATTTTTCAAACAAATTCCTACGATACAAATAGCGTTTCCAAATTAGCTCGGATAACCGATTGCGTGAATAAAAAATGTTAAGTAGATCAAAAAATTAATAATTAGCCGTTTTCATTTTGTGAGATTTCCGCTAGTCTAAGGGCGATTTTTTTATTTATTTCAACGAATAAGGATAACGCTATGACAACACTTTTTGAGGTTGCACAACATTGGTTAAACCAAGATCCTGACACAGAAACTCGTGCAGAATTAACCGCACTTTTAGATGCAGCAAAAGGCGGAGATAAAGCGGCAGAAGCAGAATTGCACGCACGTTTTAATGGTCGTTTGCAATTTGGTACGGCAGGTTTACGTGGCCGTTTACAAGCTGGCTCAATGGGGATGAACCGAGTTTTAGTTTCTCAAGCTGCTGGTGGTTTGGCGGAATATTTAAAAGGTTATGATAAGGAACCATCTATCGTAATTGGTTATGATGGTCGTAAAAATTCTGATGTTTTTGCCCGCGACACCGCTGAAATTATGGCGGGTGCAGGCGTGAAAGCCTATTTATTACCACGCAAATTACCGACTCCAGTTTTAGCTTATGCCATCCAATATTTTGATACCACTGCTGGTGTAATGGTAACAGCAAGCCATAACCCACCAGAAGATAACGGCTATAAAGTGTATTTAGGTAAAGCAAATGGCGGTGGTCAAATTGTTTCGCCTGCGGATAAAGAAATTGCCGCATTAATTGATAAAGTTGCGGCTGGCAATATCCAAGATTTACCACGTAGCGATAATTATGTGGTGTTAAATGATGAAGTGGTAGATGCGTACATTGCAAAAACTGCATCATTAGCTAAAGAGCCCGCTTGCGACATTAACTATGTTTATACCGCTATGCACGGTGTTGGCTATGAAGTTTTAAGTAAAACGCTGGCAAAAGCAGGATTACCACAACCTCACGTAGTAGCAGATCAAGTTTGGCCAGATGGCACATTCCCAACCGTGAATTTCCCAAATCCAGAAGAAAAAGGTGCGTTAGATTTAGCAATTAAAGTGGCAAAAGAAAAGAATGCTGAATTTATCATTGCTAATGACCCAGATGCAGACCGTTTAGCCGTTGCGGTGCCTGATACGCAAGGCAACTGGAAATCACTACACGGCAACGTAGTAGGCTGTTTCTTAGGTTGGTACTTAGCAAAACAATATCAAGGTAAACAAGGCACATTGGCTTGCTCGCTTGTTTCTTCTCCAGCACTTGCTGAAATTGCGAAAAAATATGGTTTCCAATCAGAAGAAACCTTAACTGGTTTCAAATATATCGGTAAAGTATCTGGCTTATTGTTTGGTTTTGAAGAAGCATTAGGCTATTTAGTTGATCCAGACAAAGTACGTGATAAAGACGGTATTTCTGCGGCAATCGTGTTCTTAGATCTTGTGCGTCACTTGAAAAAACAAGGCAAAACTTTAGCAGATTATGCTGATGAATTTACCAAAGAATTTGGTGCTTATGTGAGTGGACAAATCTCTATTCGAGTAAGTGATCTTTCAGAAATCGGAAAATTAATGACCGCACTTCGTAACAATCCACCAGCAGAAATCGCTGGCGTAAAAGTGGCACAATTTATCGACCATACTAAAACAGATCGTCAAAGCGATATCCTTGTATTCAACTTGGAAAATGGCGGACGCTTAATTGCTCGTCCTTCAGGTACTGAGCCAAAAATTAAATTCTACTTGGATGCACGCGGTAAAGATCCAAAAGATGCAGATCGCGTATTAGCAGAATTTGATGAAGGTGTTCGTCACATTCTTCGCCAAGATGCTTATGGCAAACAAGCTTGCTAATTAATCGCTTCTAAAAATAAAACGCACTTTGTAGAAAGTGCGTTTTTATTACTAACTTTTTTAGGTTAATCAAGCGTCTTCCTATTTTAATAAGGAATTATCGAGTGACAAATCTTCATTTTTATTTACACCTATACCACGTGCGATAACATTTTTGGCAATTTCGTGTGCATCTTCTAAGGAATGTTCCGTATAGCTTCCGCATTGATAGATATTTAATTCGGGAATAGCAGATTGATCTTGTACACCTAAAACATCTTGCATTGAAGCTAACCAAGCCTCAGACACTTGCTGTTCATTTGGTGTGCCAATCAAAGACATATAAAATCCAGTACGACATCCCATCGGAGAAATATCAATAATTTCTATGCTATCGCCATTTAAGTGATCACGCATAAATCCAGCAAACAAATGTTCAAGTGTATGAATACCTCTTGGGGAAAGAATTTCTTTGTTTGGAATACAAAAACGTAAATCAAAAACAGTAATATTATCGCCTTTTGGCGTGCGCATCGTTTTTGCAATGCGTACTGCAGGCGCGTTCATTTTTGTGTGATCCACTTTAAAACTATCAAGTAATGGCATAAATTTTCCTTGTAAATCAGTTGGTTAAGAAATAATTTGAATAAATATTTCTTTTTTACAAATTTTAATGAACTTTATAGTAAGGTTCATTGTCTTATAGAACAAGCAACTTGCAGTTGTTTTAATAAAATTGGTTCCTTAGGTTATTGCCCCACATTTATTGTGGGGTTTCTTTTATACAAAAATTTTTATTTTGAAAATTTTTAAAAAACTTTGAACTTTCTTATAAAGGCTTAGTCTTATAGTGCAAGCAACTTGCAGTTGTTTTAATAAAATTGGTTCCTTAGGTTATTTTCCCCACATTTATTGTGGGGTTTTTTCTTGCGCATTTTATAATAAGAATGGCGTACTAAAAAATAATAACGCAACATAACGAACCATTTTTCCCAAAAAGATAAAGAGGCTACTCGCTACAAAATTTAATCTTAACCAACCAGCTATGGCACAAAATAAATCGCCAATGACAGGTAGCCAGCTCAAAAGTAAAGCAATCGCCCCATAACGCCGTAGCTGATTTATTGCCCATAAAGTGCGGTAATTTTTGGGATCGAATTTTGGTATCCATCGCCCAATCCCGTAAGTAGTTAAACTCCCCAATCCATTGCCAAGCGTGGCGAAAAAAACGAGTGCCAATATATCTGTAATAAATAAAGATCCCAACACTAATTTAGGTACAGCAAGCGCAACAAATATAGCTTCTGAATTACCTGGTAATACTGTTGCACTCAAAAACGCGCTGATAAACATAAGGCATAAGCTATTAGCCTGCCAAAAATCAGCACTAAAAAATGAAAAAATATCCATTATCTTGGCGAAATAATTTCTCGCGTGCGAACATCAAACACATCCATCCCCGCATTTAACCCCGCTTGCACGCCTAAATCCGCATCTTCAAATACGATACAACGACTTGGATTTGCTTGAATTAATTCAGCACAGCGTAAAAAGGTTTCTGGATGTGGTTTATGTTCTTTTACATCATCTGCACTGACAATGGCATTAAAGTAAGGTGCAATAGCCAGTGTATCCATCAACATATCAATAATTTTACGGTGTGAGCCAGAACCTAGAGCCATTGGCTTTTTCTGATGAAAATATTTAACAATTTCGAAGGTTGGTAATAACTTTGATTGAGTTGGTATAAGTTGATAAGACAACTCACGTTTTGCAGCAAGCACATCCTCAATTCTATCTAATGGCATATTCGCCGCTTTCATCATTTCCCCTGCAATAGTTTTAACCGTCGCCCCGCCGAAGTTATACATAATTTGGCAATCAAATTCATAGCCAAATCGCTCTCCCACCATCGTCCAAGCCTGTGCATGCACGGGCATTGTATCAATTAAAGTTCCATCCATATCAAAAATCAATCCTTCATATGGATTGAACATTTTGTAATCTAACATTTTTACATCCTTACAAGTTTTTTACCATTTTGCTACAAAACTGTGATCTATGCACTGTTTTATTTTAGTAAAGTGCGGTAAATTAATGAACAAATTTTGAACTAACAAAAACAAATGCGGTTATTTAAGCAATTAGAACGTTGGAAAATTCGCAAGCAAATAAATCAATCTATTATTGATGTGATATTTCGTTTACGAGCTCGTTTAGCCAATTACTGGCAAGCAGATGTGAATACGCCTCAAGTGGATTTTATGCTGCTGCATATTGCTTGCAGTTTAGGTCGGATAGAACGGGGAGGTTGCGTTTCTCCGCTTTATTCAGAAATGCTAGAAGAAATTCAAAGTGCGGTCATTTTTCCACAAGTTTTAGCCATCCATCAAGATTTACTCAAATTAATGCCATTTTCCATTCCTGAAGCAGAACAAACTTATTTTTTAGCGAACATTCATTCTTTGGTTCTTGAACAAAAGCAATTAAAGCTTTTGAAATGAATTATGCGGAGGTGCATTCAATTTGTGGTGTAAAACTGGACATTGATTCGGTAAATAATTCATCAAATTACTAAAAACATTGAGGAAATCTACCGCACTTTTAAGTAAAATAGCGTAACTTTTCAAAGAGATAATAAATATGAAAGCCAAATTAGTCAGTTTACTTGCGCAGGCAAATATAAAAATAAGTGATCAACAAATTCAGCAGTTGATTGATCTGGTCAATTTACTCAATAAATGGAATAAAGCTTATAATTTGACGTCAGTTCGTGATCCACAAGAAATGTTAGTCAAACATATTTTAGATAGTCTTGTAGTAAGTCCTTATTTACAAGGTGATCGTTTTATTGATGTGGGAACTGGCCCAGGTTTGCCAGGCCTGCCTTTAGCTATTATTAATCCTTCCAAACAATTTGTCCTCCTTGATAGTTTAGGTAAGCGTATTAGTTTTATTCGAAATGCTATACGTGAGCTTAGACTAATTAATGTAATCCCTGTTTTAAGTCGAGTAGAAGAATATCAACCTGAAGATAAATTTGATGGTGTATTAAGTCGTGCTTTTGCTTCACTAAAAGATATGACAGATTGGTGTCATCATTTACCAAAAGAAAATGGATATTTTTATGCATTAAAAGGGATTTATCAGGAAGATGAAATTAATGAATTGAATAAAAAATATACTATTCAAAAAGTGATTGAATTATCTGTTCCTGAACTTATAGGCGAACGACATTTAATCGTTTTACGTTAAATAGTTACAATTTAGTAAAAAATTTCTAAAAGTGTGATTTAGTTAACGTTTTTCAGTGCTTTTTAAGTTGAATCTAATTTGATCAAATGTATAATTAGAACGTTTTAAGGTTTTAAAAATGTCGAGAATTGTACAACAAGCGAAAGTTCAGTATCAAAAAGCTATTTTTATTGAAATAGTCATTATGCTGCTATTGGCTTGTTTTTTTGCTTTATGGCAAATGAAAAGTGCGTTTGATTTTTTATTCGGATTTCTTTCGGCATTAATTCCTTTCGGTGTTTTTGTGTATGTGGTTTTTTATAGAAAACAACATTTAGCCACAAAACTGACCGCACTTTATAAAGGAGAATCAATAAAATTTGTTCTAACCATTGTTTTTATTAGTATTTCATTTAAATACTTTTCGGTTACAAATTTTATTATTTTTTTTAGTGGTTTTTTTATTGCATTAATGTTGAATAATTTAGTTCCATTTTTGCTTCGCCGAATTTGATTTTTATACTTGTACTAAGGGTTTATTATGTCTGGACAAACAACATCGGAATACATTAGCCACCATTTATCTTTTCTCAAAACAGGGGATGGATTTTGGAATGTTCATATAGATACGTTGTTCTTTTCTATTCTTGCTGCGGTTATTTTCCTATTTGTTTTTTCTCGAGTAGGAAAAAAAGCAACAACTAGCGTTCCGGGAAAAATGCAATGCTTAGTTGAAATTGTTGTGGAATGGGTTAATGGAATCGTGAAAGAAAATTTTCATGGTCCACGTAACGTAGTTGCACCACTTGCATTAACCATTTTCTGTTGGGTATTCATCATGAATGCTATCGACTTAATTCCTGTTGATTTCTTACCTCAATTTGCAGGTTTATTCGGTATTCATTATCTTCGTGCAGTGCCGACAGCAGATATTAGCGCAACGTTGGGTATGTCCATTTGTGTTTTCTTTTTAATTCTTTTCTACACAATAAAATCTAAAGGATTCAAAGGCTTAGTTAAAGAATATACGCTTCATCCATTCAATCATTGGGCGTTTATTCCTGTTAACTTTATTCTTGAAACGGTGACTTTATTGGCTAAACCAATTTCACTCGCATTCCGTTTGTTTGGTAACATGTATGCAGGGGAATTGATCTTTATTCTTATCGCTGTGATGTATTCCGCTAATATGGCCATTGCAGCATTAGGGATTCCGTTACATCTTGCTTGGGCTATTTTCCATATTTTGGTTATTACCTTGCAGGCTTTCATCTTTATGATGTTGACGGTTGTTTATTTAAGTATTGCTTATAATAAAGCAGATCATTAATCATTTTTATTAACCGGCTCTAGGGCTAAAACTTAACTTCTATTGGAGAAAATTATGGAAACTGTAATTACAGCTACAATCATCGGTGCATCAATTCTTCTTGCATTTGCTGCATTAGGTACTGCAATTGGCTTTGCTATTCTAGGTGGTAAATTCTTAGAATCATCAGCTCGCCAACCAGAATTAGCATCTAGCTTACAAACTAAAATGTTTATCGTGGCTGGTCTTTTAGATGCGATTGCAATGATTGCTGTTGGTATTTCATTACTTTTCATTTTCGCAAACCCATTCATCGGTTTATTACACTAATCACCTTATTTGCTTATCAACGTAAAACAAGCATAGTAAGGAGGACGTTGTGAATTTAAATGCAACATTGATTGGTCAACTTATCGCATTCGCACTTTTCGTGTGGTTTTGCATGAAGTTTGTTTGGCCACCAATTATTAATGCGATTGAAACACGTCAAAGCCAAATTGCGAACGCTTTAGCGTCAGCTGAAGCAGCTAAAAAAGAGCAAGCAGATACGAAAAATCTTGTTGAACAAGAACTTTCAGCTGCAAAAGTACAAGCTCAAGAAATTTTAGATGCAGCGAATAAACGTCGCAATGAAGTATTAGACGAAGTGAAGGCTGAAGCCGAAGAACTAAAAGCAAAAATTATTGCACAAGGTTATGCAGAAGTAGAAGCAGAACGTAAACGTGTTCAAGAAGAATTACGTCTTAAGGTGGCTTCATTGGCAGTGGCTGGTGCTGAGAAAATTGTGGGTCGTTCTATTGATGAAGCGGCAAACAATGACATTATTGATAAATTAGTTGCAGAGTTATAAGAGGCTTAGCTTATGTCAGAATTAACTACAATAGCTCGCCCTTATGCAAAAGCTGCATTCGACTTTGCCATTGAACAAAGTGCGGTCGAAAAATGGACTGAAATGTTAGGTTTTGCTGCAGCCGTAGCTGAAGATGAAACGGTAAAAGCTTACTTAAGTAGTTCTCTTTCTGCACAGAAATTAGCTGATACAGTAATTTCTATTTGTGGCGAACAATTGGATCAATATGGGCAAAATCTTATTCGGTTAATGGCTGAAAATAAGCGTTTGAGTGCTATTCCTGCGGTGTTTGAAGAATTTAAACATCACGTAGAGGAGCACCAAGCTATTGCAGAAGTTGAAGTAACCTCTGCGCAACCATTGAATGCAACACAAATCGAAAAAATTGCAGCTGCAATGGAAAAAAGATTAGCTCGCAAAGTGAAATTAAATTGCAACGTGGATAACGCACTTATTGCTGGTGTGATTATTCGTACTGAAGACTTTGTGATTGACGGAAGTAGCCGTGGGCAACTTACTCGTCTCGCAAATGAGTTGCAATTATAAGAGGAATACAAGATGCAACTAAATTCAACTGAAATTAGTGAATTGATTAAAAAACGCATCGCTCAATTCGACGTGGTCAGTGAAGCGCGTAATACAGGGACAATTGTTTCTGTAAGCGATGGTATTATTCGCATCCACGGTTTAAGCGATGTGATGCAAGGTGAAATGATCGCCTTACCAGGTAATCGTTATGCGATGGCACTTAACCTTGAACGTGATTCTGTTGGTGCTGTAGTTATGGGACCTTACGCAGATTTAGCGGAAGGTATGGAAGTTCAATGTACAGGTCGTATTCTTGAAGTACCAGTTGGTCGTGGTTTATTAGGTCGTGTAGTTAATACGCTTGGTCAGCCAATCGATGGTAAAGGCGAAATTGAAAATGATGGTTTCTCACCTGTTGAAGTGATTGCGCCAGGTGTTATCGATCGTCGTTCTGTTGATCAACCTGTTCAAACTGGTTATAAAGCTGTCGATTCTATGGTGCCGATTGGTCGTGGTCAGCGTGAGTTAATCATCGGTGACCGCCAAACGGGTAAAACTGCGTTAGCAATTGACGCAATTATTAACCAACGTAATTCTGGTATTAAATGTATCTATGTTGCGATTGGTCAAAAAGCCTCTACTATCGCAAATGTTGTGCGTAAATTAGAAGAACATGGTGCGCTTGCAAATACTATCGTGGTAGCCGCATCTGCATCTGAATCAGCAGCGTTACAATATTTAGCACCTTATGCTGGCTGTGCGATGGGGGAATATTTCCGTGATCGCGGCGAAGATGCGTTAATTGTTTATGATGATTTATCAAAACAAGCCGTAGCTTATCGTCAAATTTCATTATTATTACGTCGTCCACCAGGTCGTGAAGCCTATCCAGGTGATGTATTCTATTTACATTCTCGTTTACTAGAACGTGCTTCTCGTGTAAATGAAGATTACGTAGAAAAATTCACTAAAGGCGAAGTGAAAGGAAAAACCGGTTCTTTAACCGCACTTCCTATTATTGAAACCCAAGCTGGTGACGTATCTGCATTCGTTCCAACCAACGTAATCTCTATTACCGATGGTCAGATCTTCTTAGAATCTAACTTGTTTAACTCAGGTATTCGTCCTGCGGTAAACCCAGGTATTTCGGTATCTCGTGTTGGTGGTTCAGCGCAAACTAAAGTTATTAAGAAATTAGCGGGTGGTATTCGTACCGCGCTAGCTCAATATCGTGAATTAGCAGCGTTTGCACAGTTTGCATCAGATCTTGATGATGCGACTCGTAAGCAACTTTCTCACGGTGAAAAAGTAACTGAATTATTAAAACAAAAACAATTCGCGCCATTATCTGTTGCAGAACAAGCGGTTGTATTGTTTGCTGTTGAATTTGGTTATTTGGATGACGTGGAATTATCAAAAATTGCAAGTTTTGAGACCGCACTTTTAGATTATTCTAACCGTAATCACGCTGAGTTTATGCAAGAACTTAATAAAACCGGTAACTATAATGACGAAATCAAAGATACATTAAAAGGTATTTTAGATAGTTTTAAAGCGAATAGTGCTTGGTAGTAACGGAGAGATAAGATGGCAGGTGCAAAAGAGATAAAAACCAAAATTGCCAGTGTACAAAGTACACAAAAAATCACTAAGGCAATGGAAATGGTGGCGACCTCGAAAATGCGTAAAACGCAGGATCGTATGGCTGCATCTCGTCCGTATTCTGAAACTATCCGTAACGTTATTAGTCATGTGTCTAAAGCAAGTATCGGTTATAAACATCCGTTCTTAGTTGAGCGTGAAGTGAAGAAAATCGGTATCTTGGTTATTTCAACAGATCGTGGTATGTGTGGTGGATTAAATGTTAATTTATTCAAAACCACGCTTAACCAAATCAAAAATTGGAAAGAACAAAATATTTCTACAGATTTGGGCTTAATAGGTTCAAAGGGGATTAGTTTTTTCCGTTCCTTCGGATTTAATATCAAAGGTCAGCTTTCTGGTTTAGGTGATACACCTGCTCTAGAAGAGTTAATTGGTGTGGCAAATACAATGTTTGATGCTTATCGTAATGGTGAAATTGATGCAATTTATATTGCATACAATAAATTTGTTAATACGATGTCGCAAAAACCTGTTGTACAACAGTTAGTTCCTTTACCAGAATCTAAAGACGATCATTTAAATGAAAGACAACAGACTTGGGATTATCTTTATGAACCAGAACCAAAGGCACTTTTAGATAGCCTTTTAGTTCGTTATTTAGAATCCCAAATTTATCAAGCGGTTGTAGATAATGTAGCTTCAGAACAAGCGGCTCGAATGGTAGCAATGAAAGCAGCAACGGATAATGCAGGTAATTTAATTAATGATCTGCGGTTGGTGTACAACAAAGCTCGTCAAGCAAGTATCACAAATGAATTGAATGAAATCGTAGCCGGTGCGGCGGCGATTTAAGAAAAGAGGAACGGTAATGTCAGCAGGAAAAATTGTACAAATCATCGGTGCGGTGATTGATGTTGAATTTCCACAAGATGCGGTGCCAAAAGTTTACGATGCATTAAAAGTTGAATCAGGTTTAACACTTGAGGTGCAACAACAATTAGGTGGTGGAGTAGTTCGTTGTATTGCATTGGGTACATCCGATGGTTTAAAACGAGGCTTAAAAGTAGAAAACACAAATAACCCAATTCAAGTACCAGTAGGCACAAAAACACTTGGTCGTATTATGAATGTGTTGGGCGAACCAATTGATGAACAAGGAGCAATTGGTGAAGAAGAACGTTGGGCTATCCACCGTTCAGCACCAAGCTATGAAGAACAATCAAACAGTACGGAATTATTAGAAACTGGTATTAAAGTAATCGACTTAATTTGTCCATTTGCTAAAGGTGGTAAAGTTGGTCTATTCGGTGGTGCGGGTGTAGGTAAAACCGTAAATATGATGGAGTTGATTCGTAATATTGCGATTGAGCATTCAGGTTACTCTGTATTTGCGGGTGTGGGCGAACGTACTCGTGAAGGTAATGACTTCTATCATGAAATGAAAGATTCTAACGTATTAGATAAAGTATCTTTGGTTTATGGTCAAATGAACGAGCCACCGGGTAACCGTTTACGTGTTGCATTGACTGGTTTGACTATGGCTGAAAAATTCCGTGATGAAGGTCGAGATGTATTATTCTTTGTGGATAATATCTATCGTTATACCCTTGCTGGTACGGAAGTATCTGCGTTATTAGGTCGTATGCCATCCGCAGTAGGTTATCAACCGACATTGGCAGAAGAAATGGGTGTGTTACAAGAACGTATCACTTCAACCAAAACAGGTTCTATCACTTCTGTGCAAGCGGTGTACGTACCAGCGGATGACTTAACTGACCCATCTCCGGCAACAACTTTCGCACACTTAGACTCAACTGTTGTATTAAGTCGTCAAATTGCATCTTTAGGTATTTACCCTGCGGTTGATCCATTAGATTCAACTTCACGTCAGTTGGATCCACTTGTAGTTGGTCAAGAACATTATGATGTTGCTCGTGGTGTACAAGGTATTTTACAACGTTATAAAGAATTGAAAGATATTATCGCAATTCTTGGTATGGACGAATTATCTGAGGAAGATAAACTAGTGGTAGCACGTGCACGTAAAATTGAACGTTTCTTATCACAACCATTCTTCGTTGCAGAAGTCTTTACAGGTTCACCAGGTAAATACGTGACATTAAAAGACACCATTCGTGGCTTCAAAGGTATCTTAGAGGGCGAATATGACCATATTCCTGAACAAGCGTTCTATATGGTTGGTTCAATCGATGAAGTGTTAGAAAAAGCCAAAAATATGTAATCACTTCAAGTCATTTGAAGGAGAACAAAATGGCGACATTTAATTTAACAATAGTAAGCGCAGAGCAGAAAATCTTTGAAGGTGAAGTAAAACAAATTCAGGCAACTGGTGTGGAAGGGGAGCTTGGTATTTTGCCCGGACATACGCCATTGCTAACAGCAATTAAGCCTGGGATTGTTAAATTTACCCTTCAAGATGGAAATGAAGAAGTTATCTATGTTTCCGGTGGTTTTTTAGAGGTTCAACCAAATATTGTGACAGTGTTAGCAGATGTTGCTATCCGTGGTAGTGAATTAGATGCAGATCGTATTCACGAAGCAAAACGTAAAGCAGAAGAAAATATAGTATCTCACGGATCTGATGCAGATCACGACTTACTTGTTGCAAAACTTGCTAAAGAGTTAGCAAAACTTCGAGCTTATGAACTCACTGAAAAACTATTGAAAACAAGACGATAATTGAAAGTATAATATAGATGAAGTGAACTTCATTTAGTTTAAGGGCTAAGTTCTATAATTTTAGAACTTAGCCTTTTTGTTGTATAAGATTAACGATAAGTTTTTGTCTGAACTTTTTATCTAAATTAATTAGGATAATATTTACTCTTTTTTAGATAAAAAGTGCGGTAAATTTCTAGTTTGTTTTTAACCTACCACAAATGGCAAGTAACCCGCACGAATCGCAAATGGAATAGATGTAATAGTTATGCCTAATACCAATACGATAATTAAAGTCAGATTTCCTCCCCATACTTTGTATGGTAAATTGGTGTGAGTTCGACGAGCTTTCCAAACAAGGCTAACTGGCAATACTACGGCATAGAAGGCAAACATTTGACCTGCGTAGCCTAGTGCTAAAATAAAACCTTCTGGGTAAAATAATGCAAAAACAAGTGGTGGAATAAAAGTCAGCAAACCAAGTGAAATTCTGCCTGCTGTAACGTTAAATGAACGTTTTAGTAAATCTTCAATACATTCTAACAATCCTAATCCCACGCCTAAGAAAGAAGTGATAAGTGCTAATGTAGAAAATAATTTTACCGCACTTGCGATCACATTACTTCCAGTAATGGCAAAGGTTGCTTTTACTAAGCCATTTAAGGTGGCATCTTCTTTTAAGATTTGTAAAAATTCATTTTGTGTAAGTAAGCCGTGCGTGGATAGTTGCCATAGAATATAAGCGCAGAGTGTTATGGCAGAGCCGACCAAAATGGAGAAGCGTAATGCTTTTACATTGCCGCCTAAGTATTTGTTTAAACTTGGAATGGAACCATGGAAACCAAATGCTGTAAAGAAGACAGGGCTTGCAGAGATAATTAAAGCGTTATCAATTGGTGTCGCCATTAAGTTATCAAATTTGATTTCTGGCAACATTAAGATTAACACGATTGCAAAGACTGCAAGCATCACAAAAAATAACACACGATTAATTTTATCTACGCTATGTGTGCCAATGATGATAAATGAACCGAAAATCACGGTAAATAATAAAATGCTGACTTTATCGCCAAAACTTTCTGGTAATAAATCTTTTAATAGTGAACCGCCACCACTAACATAAGCGGCAATTAATGCGTATAAGAAAATAACTAGCACTGCCGTAGCAACAATGCGTCCTGCTTTACCAAAATATTGTTCTGCAAGTGTGCCGATACCAGCATCACTTTCTGTAGTTTGATAGAGTTCAACGAATAAAAGTGCGCTAAAAGTTAATAATGCCCAAAGCCCTAACAATAAGACTAAAGTAAAGCCGAAGCCGATGCCTGCAGAAGTGAGTGGCATAGCCAACATTCCTGCTCCAATCATCGTACCAGCAACAAGAAGTGTGCTGCCAACAGTTTTGTTCATTTTTGTTTCCTTATAGTGTAATGTAAAATTTACGATGATTGTATTGTATAATTTACAGCGTGTAAACAACAGAATACAAAATATCTTTATTATTTACCGCACTTTTCTTTTCCCTTTCTGTGTTCATCTCGTTAAAATACTTAGCGAATCAACTAAGACAAAGCTAAGACAAAATAGGAGAGCTTATGATTTACAGTATGACCGCCTTTGCACGCCTTGAAGTGAAAAAAGATTGGGGCGATGCGGTATGGGAAATTCGTTCCGTCAATCAACGTTATTTAGAAAACTTTTTCCGTTTACCCGAGCAATTTCGCGGATTAGAAAACACGTTGCGTGAGAAACTTCGTCAAAGTCTTACTCGCGGGAAAATTGAATGTTCTTTGCGTATTGAAACAAAAAAACAAACAAATGCTGAATTGAATTTAAATAAAGAACTTGCGAATCAAGTGATTCAATCTTTGCAATGGATTAAAACTCAAGCTGGAGAAGGTGAAATTAATTTGACAGATGTGTTGCGTTATCCTGGTGTGGTGGAAGCGCAAGAGCAAGATTTAGATGCGATTAATCAAGATTTATTGACAGCCTTTGATGATTTACTGACCGATTTTATTGCAATGCGTGGTCGTGAAGGGGAAAAACTGAACGATATTATTCAACAACGCTTAGATGCCATTGCAGTGGAAGCGGATAAAGTGCGGTCACAAATGCCAGCAGTTTTACAATGGCAGCGTGAACGGTTATTGCAACGTTTTGAAGATGCTCAACTTAATCTTGATCCACAGCGTGTGGAACAAGAAATGATTTTACTCGCTCAACGTGTTGATGTGGCGGAAGAACTCGATCGTTTACAAATGCACGTGAAAGAAACTACGAATATTTTGAAAAAAGGCGGTGCAGTTGGGCGTAAATTAGATTTTATGATGCAAGAATTGAATCGTGAATCGAATACCCTTGCGTCTAAATCCATTAATGCGGATATCACGGCTTCTGCGGTGGAGCTAAAAGTGCTTATCGAACAAATGCGTGAGCAAATTCAGAATTTAGAATAGGAAAGCAGAATGTCTCAATTTATTTCTCTTACTCAATATCAACTGATTGAAGTACAGGGTGCGGATGTAGAAAAATATTTGCAAGGGCAATTAACTTCTGATGTTGTGCGATTAGCGAGTGGCGCAACGACGCTTACGGCTCACTGTGACCCCAAAGGTAAAATGAATGCAATTTACCGTTTGTTTAAAGTAAGTAGTGAACAATTCTTTTTGCTCGTTAAGAAAGATATTTTGCCAAGCGCTCTGGATGCTTTGAAAAAATATGCGGTATTTTCCAAAGTGAGTTTTGATTTACGTGATTGGCAAATTATCGGCGTAATAGGTGAAAAATGTGGAAAAATCACACCGCACTTTTCCTTGGAAATTGATGGACAACGTTCAATTTTATTGAATGAAACTGAATTGCCCGTGAATTTTAATGGCGATGAAAAAATTTGGGAAGTAGCCGATATTCAAGCAGGATTGCCAAATTTAAGTCCGCAAACGCAAAATGAATTTATCCCACAAGCACTAAATTTACAGGCCGTTGAGCAAGCAATTTCTTTTACCAAAGGCTGTTATATTGGGCAAGAAACCGTGGCACGTGCGAAATATCGTGGGGCAAACAAACGTGCAATGTTTATTTTTAAAGCGCAAACTCAGCAGGAAGTGGAAATTGGCAGTGAAATCGAAATGCAGATTGAAGCCAATTGGCGTAAGACTGGCACGATTACAAGTGCGGTCAATTTAGACGGTATTTTATGGTTGCAAGTTGTGATGAATAATGACATGGATTCAGAGCAACAATTTAGATTGCCGAGTAATGAAATACTGTTAGAGCGAGTGCAGTTACCTTATTCGATTACTGAATAAGAAAGCAAAAAAGATCAGGCATTAACCTGATCTTTTTTTGTATTTAGTAAAGTACACGCGCACGAATTGTGCCATCAATTTCCTTCAATTTTGTCAGTAATGGCGATGCATCATTCGTTTCTACATCAACGACAACATAACCAATTTTTGGGTCAGTTTGTAAATATTGTGCGGCAATATTGAGGTTGGCTTCGACGAAAATTTGGTTCAGTTTGTTCAATATACCAGGGCGATTTTCGTGAATATGCAATAAGCGTTTTGTTCCCTCGTGCTCTGGTAAAGAGACTTCTGGGAAGTTTACCGAAGAAAGGGTTGAGCCATTATCTGAATATTTAACAAATTTGCCTGCCACTTCAAAACCGATATTTTCTTGTGCTTCCGCTGTTGAGCCGCCAATATGTGGCGTTAAAATCACATTATCAAATTCGCGTAATGGCGAGACAAATTCTTCATTAATTGAAGCAGGTTCAACGGGGAATACATCAATTGCGGCACCCTGAAGTTTCCCGTCTTTTAAGGCTTGAGCGAGAGCATCAATATCTACCACAGTGCCACGCGCAGCATTGATCAAAATTGCCCCTTGTTTTAATTGTGCGATACGCGTTGCGTTCATTAAGTTTTTGGTAGATGGCAGTTCTGGCACATGTAATGAAACCACATCGCAAGAACTGAGTAATTCTTCAAGGCTACGAACCTGTTTTGCATTACCGAGCGGAAGTTTATTTTCAATATCATAGAAATACACATCCATGCCTAATGATTCGGCAATAATACTTAATTGTGAACCAATGTGGCCGTAACCAATAATGCCTAATTTTTTACCCCGCACTTCATAAGAGCCAGTCGCGGATTTATTCCAAACACCACGATGTACTTCGGCATTAGCCTGTGGCACATTACGCATAAGTAATAAAATCTCGCCTAATACAAGTTCTGCGACGGAACGAGTGTTTGAGAATGGGGCATTAAATACAGGAATTCCACGCGCTTTTGCCGCATTTAAATCCACTTGATTTGTACCAATGCAGAAACATCCAACCGCGATTAATTTGGGTGCAGCTTCAATCATTTCTGCGGTTAAATGGGTGCGAGAACGCAAGCCAATAAAGTGTGCATCTTTAATGGCTTCTTTTAATTCATCGCCATCCAGTGCTTTTTTATAGTAATCAATATTGCTATAGCCTGCCGCGTGGAGCGTATCAAGTGCGCTTTGATGCACACCTTCAAACAATACAAATTTAATTTTTGATTTGTCGAGTGAAACTTTGTTTGTCATATTTGCTTCCTTATGATTTTTATTATGAATTAGTCAATAATTTTGGCACCTTCAGGCGTGCCGACGATTACAACATCTGCGCCACGCAATGCGAATATCCCATTAGTGACGACACCTGCAACATTGTTTAATTCTTTTTCCATTTCAACTGGATTTAAAATACTGAAGTTGTGTACATCTAAAATCACATTGCCATTATCTGTAACCACGCCTTCACGATACTCAGGTGCGCCACCAAGTGCGACTAATTTTCTGCCCACTTGTGAACGAGCCATTGGAATAACTTCAACTGGCAATGGGAAAGTCGAACCTAACACATCCACTTGTTTACTAGAATCTACAATACAAATAAATTTTTTCGCTAATGCAGCGACAATTTTTTCACGAGTGAGTGCCGCACCGCCGCCTTTAATCATCATTTTTTGTGGATTGATTTCATCTGCACCATCCACATAAATATCTAAGCTAGAGACATCATTTGCATTAAATACTTCGATCCCTTGTTTACGTAATAATTCTTCTGATGCTTTTGAAGCCGCAACTGCGCCTTGAATTTTATTTTTGATTGTACCCAAAGCCTCAATAAAGCAGTTCACTGTGGAGCCACTGCCCACGCCAACAATTGTGTCAGCTTTTACATATTCTAATGCAGCTTGTGCGGCGAGTTTTTTCATTTCTAATTGATCCATTTCTTTTCCTTATCTTAATAAGTAAACGATTGCGTTACTTTATTACGAGCCTATCTAATAAACAAGTATAATTTTTTAGCGGACGTTTTTCTCAAGCAATGTTATTTCACGACTAGGCTATTCTTCAGTTAAAAATAATTCCAAAAGTTCATTGAGAAATAACTTGCCGTGCTCAGTGATTTGCCAAGAATCAGCGTTTTCCACAATATAGTTTTGTTGAATGGCAAAATCAATTTGATTTTTCACCGCACTTTGCGACAAGCCTGTGTAATCTTCAAATTCTTGTTTGGGAACCGCTTCTAACAAACGAAAGCGATTCATAAAAAACTCAAAAGGGCGGTCAATTTCTGGCACGTTTTTTTCTTCGTAAAGATATTCGCCACGCAAATAACCTTTCGGGTGTTTGGTTTTAGAAAAGCGAGTAATCTCGCCATTCGGAAACGTCAATTTCCCGTGTGCGCCACAGCCAATGGCTAAATAATCCCCAAACCGCCAATAATTCAAATTATGTTTACACTGAAAACCTGTTTTTGCGTAAGCTGAGGTTTCATATTGCTGGTAGCCTGCCGCCGTTAAAAGTTGGTGACCTTGCTCAAAAATATCCCAAAGCGCATCATCATCTGGCAATTTAGGTGGGCGGTAAGCGAACATCGTATTTGGCTCAATAGTGAGCTGATACCAAGAAATATGGGGAGGGGATAGCTCAATCGCTTGACGAAGATCATCTAAAGCTTCTTCCAACGTTTGGTTCGGCAAGCCGTGCATTAAATCTAAATTGAAACTTTTTAGCCCAGAAACTTTCGCTAAATTGACCGCACTTTTTGCCTCTGCTACATTATGAATTCGCCCAAGACGCCGTAATTTGTCATCATTAAAACTTTGTATTCCCATAGAAATTCGCGTAATGCCTGCAGATACGTAACCTTTAAAACGTTCAGCTTCTACCGTGCCAGGATTAGCTTCTAATGTAATTTCAATATTATCTTCAAAATCAATCTGTTTTTTTATTTCCTTTAAAAGGTGTGCAATACTTTCTGATGAAAATAAACTTGGCGTACCGCCACCAATAAAAATTGAATGGAGTTTTCGTTGTTGAATGGAATTTTTAAAGCGTTGTAAATCAGCCTGCAAATCTTGCAGAAGATGATAAATATAGTCTTGTTCTGGTATATCGCCTTTTTGTGCGTGTGAATTAAAATCACAATAAGGACATTTTTGAACGCACCAAGGAATATGTATATACAAGGAAAGTGGAGGAAGTTGTAGCATTGTGTTATTAACAAGTTTTCAATTTGGAAAAGTATAAATTAACCTTGTGTAAAGATGAAATTTTCATCTCTAAAGTCAATAAAAAGGCTTGTTTTCACAAGCCCTAAAACATTCAATTAATTGACCGCTCTTTCCGATTTACTCGTCACTTTACGGCGTGGTGCTTTAGGTTTAGCCTCCACTTTAACAAATTCAATGCCTTCTGGTGGATTTTCCAACGCAAGACCAAGCACTTCATCAATGGTTTCTACCGCATGAATTGCAAGATTTTGTTTCACGTTTTCTGGAATTTCTTCGAGATCTTTAACGTTTTCTTTTGGAATTAATACGGTTTTAATTCCACCACGATGTGCTGCAAGAAGTTTTTCTTTTAATCCACCGATTGGTAATACTTTACCGCGTAAACTGATTTCTCCCGTCATTGCTACATCAGCACGCACAGGATTACCTGTTAAACAAGACACTAATGCAGTACACATTGCAATACCTGCACTTGGGCCATCTTTTGGTGTTGCACCATCTGGCACGTGAATGTGAATATCGCGTTTTTCGTGGAACTCAGAATTAATACCTAATTTTTCAGCACGAGCTCGTACAACTGTCATTGCCGCTTGAATGGATTCTTTCATCACATCGCCTAATGAACCAGTGAAAGAAAGTTTTCCTTTACCCACAACGGAGGCTGTTTCAATGGTGAGTAAATCGCCGCCCACTTCTGTCCAAGCTAAACCAGTTACTTCGCCAATACGGTTTTGCGTGTCAGCTTTACCAAATTCAAAACGTTTTACGCCAAGATAGTCGTGCAGATTATCTGAATTTACCGTGATAGATTTAAGTTTTGGATTTACCAATAAATTTTTCACGGCTTTACGGCAGATTTTTGAAATTTCACGTTCTAGCCCACGCACGCCCGCTTCACGGGTGTAATAGCGGATAATATCTAAAATTGCACTTTCTTCGACGGTAAGTTCGCCTTTCTTCAAACCATTACGTTCAATTTGTTTGGCTAATAAATGACGCATCGCGATATTAAGTTTTTCATCTTCGGTATAACCAGAAAGACGAATCACTTCCATACGATCCAATAATGGGCCTGGAATGTTCATAGAATTTGATGTCGCCACAAACATTACATCAGAAAGATCGTAATCCACTTCTAAATAGTGATCATTAAATGTGGTGTTTTGCTCAGGATCTAATACTTCAAGCAACGCTGAGGCAGGGTCACCTCGCATATCGGATGCCATTTTATCTATTTCATCAAGCAAGAATAATGGATTTTTAACCCCCACTTTTGCCATCTTTTGAATTAATTTACCTGGCAATGCACCAATATAGGTTTTACGGTGACCACGGATTTCTGCTTCATCGCGAACACCGCCTAATGCCATCCGCACATATTTACGACCAGTGGCATTGGCAATAGATTGACCAAGAGAGGTTTTACCTACACCCGGAGGGCCAACTAAACAAAGAATCGGGCCTTTCACTTTGTTTAAACGCGCTTGTACTGCTAAATACTCAAGAATACGTTCTTTCACACGATCTAAACCATAGTGATCGGTATCTAAAACTTGCTGTGCTTTAACAATGTCTTTTTTCACTTTAGAACGTTGATGCCAAGGCACTTGGATCATCCATTCAATATAACTGCGTATTACGGTTGCTTCAGAAGACATCGCCGACATCATTTTAAGTTTTTGTAATTCATTTTCTACTTTGTCGCGTACATCAGCCGGCATGCCTGCCGCTTCCACCTTTTGATGCAGTTGTTCAACTTCATCAATGGTATCTTCATTTTCTCCACCATCCATTTCTTTGCGAATGGCTTTAATTTGTTCGCTTAAATAATAGTTTCGCTGGCTTTTCTCCATTTGTTTTTTGACACGACCACGAATACGTTTCTCCACTTGAAGAATATCAGCCTCTGATTCCATCATACTAAGCAAATATTCTAAACGTTCTTGCACATTAGCGAGTTCTAACGCATTTTGTTTATGGCGAATGCTTACAGGGAGATGGGCTGCCATTGTGTCAGCTAAGCGATCAACATCATCAATACGTTGAAGGGCATTGAGAATATCTGCAGGCACTTTTTTGTTGAGGGTAAGATAATTTTCAAACTCAGAAAGCACCGCACTTTTTGCCACTACTAACTCTTTTTCATCGCCATAAGTGGTTTCGATAGGGGTAATTTGGGCAGAAAAGCATTTTTCGCCGTCTTCAAGGTTGTTAATTTTCGCGCGATTTTGACCTTCAACTAGCACTTTTACTGTGCCATCAGGTAATTTTAATAACTGAATAATGTTAGCAATAGTACCCACATCAAATAAATCTTCAGGGGTCGGTTCTTCTAAATCTGCTTCTCTTTGGGATACCAAAAGAAGCTGTTTATCATCATTCATTGCTTCTTCAAGGGCATTAATGGATTTTGCACGCCCTACAAAAAGTGGCATTACCATATAAGGAAAAACGACAACATCGCGTAATGGCAATACGGGCATTGTACGTTGGATATTCTTCGCCATAATTGGTCTCTCTTATAATTTCGTTCCGATAATTTGGGTAAATATGGGGGTAGGGAAAAGGAATTCAAGGAAAAGATTATAACAAAATCTGACTTATAAAGTGGGTTTCTAACAAAAAGAATTTTGGCAAATGAAGTGATAATGGCTAAAATAATGAAAAATTTTATTAAATTTCACAAAATATTGAATTATGTCCACGAAAAATAATTTTATTTTCCCCACCTATGTTCAAATGTATCCTTATTCTAAGGATCGCCCTTTTCTCAAACAAGTGCGGGAAAAATTACGCTATTATGGCTATAAATGGTTGTATCAAAAGCAATGTAACCAATTAGTGGATTTTCTTAATAAAGAAACGCAATGGCAGCCTTTATTTACACAAAATTATTACCGTATCAATACAATTCTGACTACTTTTTGCGATAAACGTTTTTCTGCTGCAGAACGTTTAACGGCGATTACGGAGAATTTACGTTTGGCAGAAGAAAAAATGGGACGTTTGCTTTGCCAACAATTATTAGATCAACAACATATCGTGCTAACCCAATTAACAGAGGATTTGCGTTTATCTTTGAGTATCAATCATATCGATCCCTTTGAGGGATATTTTTCTATTAACATTCGCAATCAAAATAACGAACGAGTATATGATGCGTCTTTCACTTTTTTAAGCCCGAATAAATTGCTTATCGCCTCAATTCAAGGCCCCTCAAGTGGTAATGCTCAAGAGCTTGTGAAACAGGCTACGAAAGCATTACACGGTATGCGTCCAATGTTTATGTTGGTTAATGCGTTCAAAATGCTTGCTGAAAAATGGCAATGTGAGTTAGTGGGTATTCCGCACAAAGCGCAAGGAAAATATCGTCTTTCTGCGCGCAGTAAGATTTTGTTTAATTACAATGAGTTCTGGCTAGAGAATCAAGGGGAATATCGCCATAATTATTGGCAATTACCTTTGGATATTGAACGCAAACAATTAGAAGATATCGCAAGTAAAAAACGTTCTATGTATCGTAAACGTTATGAAATGCTAGACCAAATGGCATTGGATATTCAGCAACTCTAACGAAGAACGTGCGGTAAAAAAGTGCGGTCAAAACTTGATATAAAAGTCTTTAGTCAATTCAATAAACGCTTCAGTGTATTGATTGTCCTTATCATAAATTACCAATTGATCTTGCATTAAAACTTGGGGTTGTTTGGCAAAGGTAAATAGCATTCTTTGTGGCGTTTTTCCCACTGTCGTAATGACATTCGTCTGTTTTATGCAAAAAAGTGCGGTGGATTTTATGAGTGTTTTCCCTGCATCATAAGGCAAAACAAAACTTATTTTCCCATTTTCCGATAAGCGCGTGGCAGCCCATTCTAACCAATTTAAGTGGCTTTGCTTGGTATAACGAGCTAATTCTCGTTCCTCATTCTTACAGGCAATACCTTGTTCAAAATAAGGTGGATTTGCCACAATTAAATCAAAGGTTTGTTCAGTGGTTTGTAAAAAATGTTGTATATCCGCTTGAATAAGTTGAATGCGATTTTTCCACACCGAATTATTGATGTTTTCTTGTGCTTGTTTTGCTGCAATGGAATCCAACTCAACCGCTTGAATTTGGCAGTTTTCTTTTGTTCGTTGTGCCAACATTAAAGCCAACAATCCAGTGCCGCTCCCCATATCTAAAATATTTTTACAATGTTTTATATCAGTCCAAGCACCTAACAAAATGCCATCAGTGCCAACTTTCATCGCACAAGAATCTTGATTGATATGGAATTGTTTAAAGGTAAATCCGCTCATAAATTTTTCGTAAATTGACCGCACTTTCAGGTGCTTTTCAGGTATAATCCGCGCCAATTTTAACAAAGAACCACACAATAATGAATTTATCCCAATTTGAACAATTCGATCTTTCTCCTGAGCTTTTAAAAGCACTTGAGAAAAAAGGTTATTCCCGCCCAACAGCTATTCAAATGGAAGCCATTCCTGCCGCAATGGAAGCGCGTGATGTATTAGGCTCTGCACCAACGGGAACAGGGAAAACGGCTGCTTTTTTATTACCTGCGCTACAACATTTATTGGATTATCCACGTCGTAAACCGGGCCCGCCGCGTATTTTAGTATTAACGCCAACCCGTGAACTGGCAATGCAAGTGGCAGAACAAGCGGAAGAATTAGCGCAGTTCACCCATTTAAATATTGCGACAATTACAGGTGGCGTGGCGTATCAAAATCACGGTGATGTGTTCAATACCAATCAAGATTTGGTGGTGGCTACGCCTGGCCGTTTATTGCAATACATTAAGGAAGAAAATTTTGATTGCCGTTCCGTTGAAATGCTGATTTTTGACGAAGCCGATAGAATGTTACAAATGGGATTTGGACAAGATGCGGAAAAAATTGCAGCTGAAACCCGTTGGCGGAAACAAACCTTATTATTTTCTGCAACATTGGAAGGGGAGTTATTGGTCGATTTTGCAGAGCGTTTATTGAGTGATCCTGTGAAAGTAGATGCGGAACCAAGTCGCCGCGAAAGAAAAAAAATCAACCAATGGTATTACCATGCAGACAGCAATGAACACAAAATCAAATTGCTCGCGCGTTTTATTGAAACTGAAGAAGTGACGCGTGGAATTGTGTTTGTTCGTCGTCGTGAAGATGCACGAGAACTTTCTGAAACATTGCGTAAACGAGGCATTCGTTCTGCGTATTTAGAAGGTAAAATGGCACAAACTCAACGTAATAATGCGATTGATAAATTGAAATCAGGTATTGTGACGGTATTGGTTGCAACAGATGTAGCTGCGCGTGGTATTGATATTGATGATGTAAGCCATGTGATGAATTTTGATTTGCCTTATAGTGCGGATACTTATTTGCATCGAATAGGACGTACCGCACGAGCAGGCAAAAAAGGCACGGCGGTCTCTTTTGTCGAAGCCCATGATTACAAGTTGCTAGGTAAAATCAAACGCTATACCGAAGAAATTTTAAAGGTGCGCATTTTAGAAGGTTTAGAGCCTCGCACTAAGCCACCAAAAGATGGCGAAGTGAAATCTGTCAGCAAAAAACAAAAGGCACGCATTAAAGAAAAACGTGAGGAAAAGAAAAAAGTAAAATTGCGTCATAAGGATACGAAAAATATCGGCAAACGACGCAAGCCAAGTAACAGTAATATTTAATTAGGTATGATGTAAATCCTGTTTTATATCACATTAGCAATGTGGATTTCTTGTATTTGTATTGACTAAATTACGCATTAATAAAGCGTAATTTAAGTTAATATCTTGTGGCACGTCTAAGAACACAAAATGCCCATCTCCTAGTGCTGCATCAACAGCTTCATTTTTACGATTGAGCATTTTTTCAATTTTGAAATTAATATTGCCTTGTGGCGTCATCATTTCTACCTTGTCGCCAAGTAAGAATTTGTTTTTTACTGCCACTTCAGCCATACCTTGTTCGTTACGTTTACCGGTAAATTCACCGACAAATTGCTGACGATCAGAAATAGAATAGCCATATTCGTAGTTTTGGTATTCATCATGCGTATGACGACGTAAGAAACCTTCGGTATAACCACGGTGTGCAAGGGATTCTAATGTATCCATTAAATTTTCATCAAATGGTTTGCCTGCTGCCGCGTCATCAATTGCCTTGCGGTAAACTTGAGCAGTTCTTGCACAATAATAAAATGATTTAGTACGACCTTCGATTTTTAAAGAATGCACACCAAGTGCGGTCAATTTTTCCACGTGTTGTACGGCACGTAGATCTTTTGAATTCATAAAGTAGGTGCCGTGTTCATCTTCAAACGCCGTCATTTGCTCGTCAGGCTTTTGTGATTCGGTATAAAGGAAGACTTTATCCGTTACCGCACCCTCGCCTAAGGTTGGTGCTACATTTTTCACTTCAATTTGTTGAGCAGGATCGATTTTTGGCACAATGTTGCCCACTTCATCGGTGGTGCCTTCTTCCATTTTGTATTCCCAACGGCAAGCATTAGTGCAAGTGCCTTGGTTTGGATCGCGTTTGTTGATATAGCCAGAAAGCAAGCAACGACCAGAATACGCCATACATAACGCACCATGTACGAAAATTTCGAGTTCAATATCTGGCACCTGTTGGCGAATTTCAGCAATTTCATCGATTGAAAGTTCGCGCGATAAAATCACACGAGTTAATCCCATTTGTTTCCAGAATTTCACCGTTGCCCAGTTTACCGCATTGGCTTGCACAGAAAGATGAATATCAATATTAGGGAAATTTTCACGCACCAACATAATTAAGCCTGGGTCAGACATAATTAAAGCATCTGGTTTCATATCGATGACAGGTTGTAAATCTTTAATAAAAGTTTTGAGTTTGGAATTATGGGGCGCAATGTTTACCACTACATAGAATTTTTTGCCAAGGGAATGGGCTTCATCGATCCCGATTTTTAAATTGGCGTGATTAAATTCATTGTTACGTACACGTAAGCTATAACGAGGTTGGCCTGCATAAACGGCATCTGCACCATAAGCAAACGCATAGCGCATATTTTTAAGAGAGCCTGCAGGGGAAAGTAATTCAGGTTTGAATTGGGTTGTCATAATATTCTCTTTGTCTGATTTCAGGTCAGGGATTTGCGCTAGGCAAATCGTTAGGTGGGGTATTGTAGAGAAAATATTTGGCTTGTAAAGGAAAGTGCGGTCAAATTCTTAGTAGAATTTTATGTAAAATTTAACCGCTTAATAGGTTGTATTTAATTCCTCAAATCTTAGGATAGTAATTTATCTTTCGTTTCTGAAATAAACCATAATCCAATCAAGCTCAATACAGCGTTTAGGGTTAAATAAATCCCCACACCTTTTAAGCCGTAGTGAGCATTCAGCGGTAAGGCAATGATTGCCGCAACACTTGCCCCGAATAAGCCTGCGATGTTGTAAGTGAGTGATGCACCTGAATAGCGGGCGTGAGTAGGGAAGAGTTCAGGTAAAAAACTCGCCAATGGCCCATAGCCCATTCCAATTAACCCCATACCGATGAATAAAAACCAAAACAGACTGGTAGTTGTACCGTTTTCGAGAAATAACGACAAGGATAAACCAAAAATCGCAACGCCAACAGTTGTCCAAATTAACCAAGTTCTTCGTCCGATTTTATCGATATATTTACCCGAAAGTGCAATAGTTATTGCCAAAGAAACCGCACTTGCCATCAATAAAGCGGTGAAAATTTGTGGTGAAAATCCTAATCCCATTGCATAACCAGCTTCTGATACTGTTGGGGCAGATTTTGCATAAATTTGGCTAAAGGCAATCATAATATAGAACAGCACATAGCCTGCGATGCAAACCAACATTCCTAAGAAAAACGGCTTAAAATGAGTAGTGACAACTTCCAACATTGGTAAGCGTTTTGGTTGGGGTTTGTTGAGTGCGGCGAGGAAAATCGGGGCTTCAGTTAGTTTTAGGCGAACATATAAGCCAATTGCCACTAAGATAACGGAAGATAAAAACGGTATCCTCCACGCCCATTCCGCCATAGCTTCTTGCCCAAAAATTGCAGTAATGCCTAAGAATACGCCATTTGCCAACAACAAGCCAAGTGGTGCTCCAAGCTGTGGAAATGTGCCATACCAACCTCGTTTACCTTCGGGAGCATTTTCGACCGCAACTAACGCTGCACCGCCCCACTCTCCGCCTAAACCGATACCTTGCCCGATGCGACACAAACAGAGCAAAATTGTCGCCCAAATACCGATGCTGTCATAAGTTGGCAACAAACCAATAATAACAGTGGAAACGCCCATCAACAGCAAGCTCATCACAAAGGTATTTTTCCGCCCGAAACGGTCACCGAAATGCCCGAACAATATTGCTCCCAAAGGACGAGCAATAAAAGTGAGTGCTAAAGTGGAAAGGGCGGCAATCTGCCCTGAAAGTGGATCTGCGGCATGGAAGAATTGATGGTTAAATACCAATACCGCAGCCATTGCGTAAATGTAGTTATCGAAATACTCAATTGCGGTGCCGACCATCGTTGCCGTCGCAACCTGTTTTAGACTATTTTGCGTATTCATCGCTTGCCTCCCGTAATGCTTTTGTTGCTGCTTTAACATTTTCTGCTTGGCTGATGGCTGTAATTACTGCCACACCGTCCGCACCAAATTCTCGTAAGGTTTTAACGTGAGCTAACTTCACTCCACCAATTGCCACAAGCGGTTTAGTTATGCCCGCATTTCGCAAAGTTTGAATAAACGCCATTCCTAGCGTTGGCTTCGGATTCTCTTTTGATTGCGTTGGAAAAATCGGGCCAATTCCAAAATAATCAATTTCCGCTAAATTTTTCCCAATATTCGCCTCATCTAAACGATTCACCGACCAACCAATAATCAGCGGTTTATCTGTTTTAGCTCGAATCTCTTGCACAGGCATATCGCTTTGCCCAACGTGAATACCATCCGCCTCGATTTCCAATGCTAAATCAACATTATCATCCACAATAAACGGTACGCCATATTCACGGCACAAATCACGACAACTCATCGCCAATGCCTTTTGTGCTGAGGGCGTATGTTCTAACGAAAATTTGCCTTTATCCCGAAATTGAAAGCAGGTAATCCCGCCTTCTAACGCTTGTTTTAGCACGAATAATAAATTTTCTGACAAGTTCTCGCCCAAATGACGGCAATCTTGCGTGCCTGCCACAAAGTAAAGCGGTAAGATTTTTTGAATATTTTTCATCTTTCAATCCTTAAAGGCGACTGTAAGCCCAATGATTTGTCGGTCCGTGTCCTTGACCAATATTCAATGGGTGAGAAATCGCAGCGGTAATAAAATCTTTCGCTGTTTGCACCGCACTTTGCAACGGTTCACCTTTTGCCAATTCAGCGGTTAAACAGGCAGAAAAGGTGCAGCCTGTGCCGTGCGTATGAGGCGTATCAAAACGTGGACTTTGCAAAGCGAAATATTCGCCGTTTTGTAAAAGGATCCAATCTTGGCATTGCGGACTTTGTGAATTGAGCGAATGTCCACCCTTAATAATCACATTCTTCGCCCCCTGTTTTTGCAACGCTTTTGCGGCTTGTTGAATACTGGTGTCGTCTACAATTGCAATGCCTGTTAAAGCCTCTGCTTCGGGAATATTTGGTGTAATCACGTCCGCTAAGGGCAGCAATTTTTGGCTTAACGCACTCACCGCTTGCTGTTGCAATAACGGTGCTCCACCTTTGGCGATCATCACTGGGTCTAGCACCAGCGTGCCGAAAGGTTTATCAGCAAGAAAATCTGCCACGCATTCAATAATTTCTGCATTGCCCAACATACCAATTTTGCAACTTGCAATCTGGAAGTCATTTTTGACCGCTTCCAGTTGCGCTTGAATTGTTTTCAGTGGAATAGAGTGAATATCAAATACGCCAAGGGTATTTTGTGCCGTAACTGCCGTGATTACTGAAGTACCAAACACGCCTTGCATTTGGAAGGTTTTAAGATCCGCCTGAATGCCTGCCCCGCCGCCACTGTCTGACCCTGCGATGGTTAAAACTTGTTTCACATTACTCATTAATCCGCCCTCTTTGTTCAATGATTTCAGGGGAAATGGCAGCAAGTTCGTCCAACAAACGGATTTGGAACTGTCCCACTTGTGTGGTTAAGCCTTGCGCCGCACACTCGCCAGCAATGGTGTATGCTACACAGGCTTCTAATGTCGCAGAAAAATAATTCCCTTCACTTACCGCTAAAAAAGCCGCACACACGGCACTCAACAGACACCCCGAAGCCGTGACTTTCGGGAACAATGGCGTGCCGTTGTGAATGGTCGCAGTTTGTGTGCCATCGCTGACAATATCCACCACTCCGCTAATCAACACCGTACAGCCATGGCGTTGAGCCACTTTCTCGGCAACGGCTTTTAAATCCACTTCGCCCTGCCCTGCATCTACACCTTTTGCCTGCCATGCTTCTCCTGCAATCGCAGCCAGTTCACCTGCATTGCCACGAATCAGAGCAAATTTTACCTCGGCTAAAAGCTCACGAATGGTCTCACGGCGATAGCTCGTTGCCCCCACACCAACAGGATCTAACACCACAGGAATCCCAACCGCATTCGCGGTTTTGCCCGCTAATAACATCGCCTCTCGCTCCTTTCCAATCAGCGTGCCGATATTAATGACCAACGCTTGACTGATTTTCGGTACTTCCTGCATTTCTTCGACATTCGCCGACATCAATGGCGAAGCCCCCAATACCAACAAGCCATTGGCACTAAAATTCGCTGCCACAATGTTGGTGATGTTATGAATGAGCGGATTCTGCTCACGGATTTTGGATAGATAGATGGATTTCATTTTGTCTCCTGTTGTTATGCCAAATCCAACCCCATTTGCCAAAACGCAATTTCCATTCTGGTTGCGGTGGTGAAAATCTGTTGAATCTCGGCAAGTTGGCTTGGGTTTAGCGGTTTGCAAAGTGCGGTAAGAAAATCAACGGTTTCTTGGGCGGCTTGTTGAAATTCTTCGCTCGCATAGGTATCAATCCACGTTTGATAAGGATTGCTTGGTAGTTTTGGATAATTTTCTGTGATGTAGCGGGCAACTTGAGCGTAACCCAAAGCACAAGGGGTCACGGCTGCATAAAGCTCAGCTAAACCGCCCGTCATGCCGCAATCAAGCAAATAGCGGGTATAAGCAATACAAGCGGCACTTTCTTGAGTAGCAAAAATCTCTTGTTCGCTAATGCCCCATTGGCGGCAATAATTTAAATGCAATTGAATTTCTTGGCAGAGTATCTCTAACGTTTTGCGAGGAATTTCCATTTCCGCAAAATTTTTTGCTTTATATACACCCAAAGCAAAGGCTCGACTATAGTGGAACAGATAGAGGTAATCCTGCTTCAAATAATGCTGAAAACAAGCTTTTGGCAGCGTACCTTTTGCGAGCTGTTGCACAAATTCGTGTTCAATATATTGTTGCCAATAAGGCTGAGCTTGTTGAATGAGTTGTTCAATCATCTTTTTTCCTTATTTAATTTCTACCGCATATTCTTTCAACGCTAAGGCTTTTGGAATTAAGCCTTTTTGTTGCATAAATTCTGCCATTTGTTGATAACGTTTAACGTCTAATTGGCGAGGTTTATTGGCTAAGAAGGGGAGCGTGTCTTTCCACGCTAGTTGGTTTAATGGCGTGTTGAGTTCGTTCGGTTTATAGCTTACAAAGGCTTGCCACGCTTCATTGGGGTGAGCTTGCAGATAGTCGGTGGCTTGTTCAAGTGCGGTTAAAAATGCAGATGTTTTTTTATCTGTTATGCTGTTTTTATTGGTAACTAAAATCAATTCATCATAAGCAGGCACGCCATATTGTTCAGGGAAGAATGCGATACCTTCTTGCTTTTCTAAAGCAAGCTGATTGAGTTCAAAATTACGAAATGCACCAATCACAGCATCCACTTGTCCAGTTAAAAGGGAGGGCGAAAGCGACCAATTTACATTCACTAATTCCACATCTTTATTGCTTAAACCAATAGAATGAAGCATGGTGTCAAGCAATCCATCTTCAAAACCGCTGACAGAATACCCCACTTTTTTGCCTTTTAAATCAGCAAGGGTTTTCAAATTGCTCTTTTTTAGCACCACTACGCTATTTAATGGATTTGAAATCAGTGAACCCACTCGCACTAAAGGTAAGCCTTCTGCCACTTGTTGATAAAGTTGAGGCTGATAACTCACGGCTAAATCAACTTTTCCTGCCGCCGCTAATTTCGGTGGTAATGCGGGATCAGCAGGTTCAATAATATTAACCTCAAGGTTATTTTTCTCAAAAAAACCTTTCTGCTGTGCCACAATGATGGCTGCGTGATCGGGGTTTACATACCAATCTAGCATTACGCTGATTTTCTCTTTTGCAAAGCTAGGAAGCGTGAGCATTAGCACCATTACAAAGCTGAAATAACGGATGACTGTCTTCATTTTTTTCTCCTTTAATGAAAAGTTAAACAGACCAAATAAAACGATGTAATAGCCTATCAATACTGAAATATAAACAGAGTGAAATTGACACTAAAATTAGTAAGGCAGCAAACATTAAATCGACTTGCATTCGGGCATTGGCGTGAATCATCAAATACCCCAACCCTTCAGACGAACCTACCCATTCGCCCACCACCGCACCAATCGGGGCGACCGAAACTGCAATTCGCAAGCCCGAAGCAAAAGCGGGTAAAGCCGCAGGTAATCGCACTTTAAGTAATAAACGCAAGGGGGAAATGTTAAAGGTTTTCGCCAGATCGAGCCACGCTTGCGGAGTGTTGCGTAGTCCATCATAACAAGCTGCCGTGACGGGGAAGTAGATAATCAGCACCGACATCACAATTTTGGATGCCATTCCATAGCCAAACCACAACACCAACAACGGTGCGATAGCAAACACAGGAATCGCTTGCGAAATGACCAAAATCGGCAATAACACGGTAGAAATTTGACGAGAAAATGAGAGCAACAACGCCGAAATCAACCCAAACAGAAAGCCTAACAACAGTCCTAAGCAGATTTCTAACAACGTGACTTGCGTATGCTGCCAAAGCAGTTCAGCGTGTGTGAATAACTGCTGCCCTACAGCTTGCGGTGAGGGAAAAATGTAGTGTGGGAAGCTGCCCAAGGTTGCGACCATTTGCCAGATCATCAACAACACGCCTACAATTAAAAGCGGTTTAAGTAGGCGAATTTTCATTGTTCGCCCCCTAATTCCCGCAATAATTGCTGCTGCAACGCCCATAAATTGGCTTGATGCAACTCACGCGGGGCGTTACCTTCGGGCAAAATTACCGCCGATAATGCTGTTTGATGAGTTTCAGGCGAACGCAGTACAAAAATACGATGGCTTAGCCGTAATGCCTCTTGCGGATCGTGGGTCACGAGCAGCACTGATTTATCTTCGAGCAGTTCAAAGGCTAAATATTGAAGTTGATGGCGACTGATGGCATCAAGAGCGGAAAAAGGCTCATCTAGCAAAATCAAATCTGCCTCTTGCATTAAGGTGCGTGCCAAGGCAACCCGCTGTTTTTGCCCTCCTGAAAGTTGCGAACAAGGCTTGTGCCAATGTGCTGCCATTCCCACTTTTTCAAGCAACATTTTAGCTTTTTCAGTGGTTTTTGCAGATTTTCGCCCAAATAAGACCGCTTGCAATTGTACGTTATCGACAATTGATAGCCACGGATAAAGCGTCTCTTTTTGAGGCAACCACGCAATGCGAATTTTCGGTTCAAATAGGATTTTCCCCTGCACCATGCCTTGCGTTTCAATGCCCGCCAGTAGTCGCAAAAGTGTCGATTTTCCCACGCCTGAACTGCCCAACAAGCTTACCCATTCGTTCGGCAACAGGGTTAAATTAAGATGCTCAAATAACGTTTGCCCATTAAAGGCAAGACTCAAATCTTGAATACGCACCATCGCTCGCCTCAATGATTAAAGGGAGTGCGTAATAAAAAAGAAAGGATAAGAAATGGAATGAAAAGAAAATGGATTTATTGGCATATTAGTTTCCTACGTCAGTGCTAACTGTTTCAGGTTCACGGGTATCATCTCAGCCTTTCGGCACCCCGACTAAAAGTGGGAAAAATTCTATACTGTAATGAAAAATAAAACAAGGCTGAATTTTATTGGCTTTGGTTTATGATTTTTTAGAAAAACTAAATTTATAAAAAATGCCTTTCCTATTTATGAACAGAAAGGCATTTTTATTGAATGAATTTCAGTGCTTTTTATTACTACAACATAATATATCGCAGAAATTAACCGCACTTTTTTATCTAAATGATTATTTTATGCGAGAGACGTATTCGCCAGAGCGGGTATCAACTCTGATTACTTCGCCGATTTGAACGAAAAGAGGTACTTTTACTACTGCACCAGTGCTTAATGTTGCTGGTTTACCGCCAGTGCCTGCGGTATCGCCTTTTAAGCCTGGGTCTGTATCGACGATTTCTAATTCAACAAAGTTTGGTGGCGTAACAGTAATTGGTGCGCCATTCCATAAAGTCACGATACAATCTGCTTGGTCTAATAACCATTTTTCTGCATCGCCTACGGCTTTTGCATCTGCAGAGTACTGTTCAAATGTTTCTGGGTGCATAAAGTACCAGAATGCATCGTCTTTGTATGAATAAGTTAAGTTAAGATCCATAACATCAGCCGCTTCAACCGAAGTGCCAGATTTAAAGTTTACGTCTAATACTTTGCCTGAAATTAATTTACGAATACGAGTACGAGTGAATGCCTGACCTTTACCTGGTTTTACAAATTCATTTTCAACGATGACACAAGGTTCACCGTCTTGCATAAATTTTAGACCTGGTTTGAAATCACTGGTAGTATATGTAGCCATATTTGAAATATCCTAAAAATGAGAGATGGTTTGAAAAGTGCGTATTTTAACCCAAGAACCCGTCATTAGAGAAGAACAAAATTGGCTCACAATTCTAAAAAATGCCATTTCAGATCCTAAATTATTGCTAAAAGCCTTAAATTTACCAGAAGATGATTTTGAGCAATCTATTGCTGCGCGGAAACTTTTTTCTCTTCGCGTACCACAACCTTTCATTGATAAAATAGAAAAAGGCAATCCGCAAGATCCGCTTTTCTTGCAAGTGATGTGTTCTGATTTAGAGTTTGTGCAAGCGGAGGGATTTAGTACGGATCCCTTAGAAGAAAAAAATGCCAATGCGGTGCCAAATATTCTTCATAAATATAGAAATCGCCTACTTTTTATGGCAAAAGGCGGTTGTGCAGTGAATTGTCGTTATTGTTTTCGCCGACATTTTCCTTACGATGAAAATCCAGGAAATAAAAAAAGCTGGCAGCTGGCATTAGATTACATTGCAGCGCATTCTGAAATTGAAGAAGTGATTTTTTCAGGTGGCGATCCTTTAATGGCGAAAGATCACGAATTAGCGTGGCTAATAAAACATTTGGAAAACATACCGCACTTACAACGTTTGCGTATTCACACTCGTTTGCCTGTTGTCATTCCGCAACGAATTACTGATGAATTTTGCACTTTACTAGCAGAAACTCCTTTGCAAAAAGTTATGGTGACACACATTAATCATCCAAATGAAATTGATCAAGTTTTTACTAATGCGATGCAAAAATTAAACGCCGTGAATGTTACACTTTTGAATCAATCCGTTTTACTAAAAGGCGTGAATGATGACTCACAAATTCTAAAAATATTGAGTGATAAACTTTTTCAAACAGGAATTTTGCCTTATTACTTGCATTTGCTAGATAAAGTGCAAGGGGCGAGCCATTTTCTGATTAGCGATATTGAAGCTATGCAAATCTATAAAACCTTGCAATCTCTGACTTCTGGCTATCTTGTTCCTAAACTTGCACGAGAAATTGCGGGCGAGCCAAATAAGACTTTATACGCAGAATAAGATCCGATAAAATACGCATAATTTTCTCGCCGCACTTTTGGGCTTATCAATTTTGTGGCTAATTAATATGAATAAGAACAAGCATCAGGGGCAATCCGGTGAATTCTATGGATAAAAATGTACAATCATCCCAAAATGAATTAGATTTAGGGCTTAATCAAGCGGAGCCGATTACACCAAAGAAAACAATTCAGCCAAGTTCATCAATTTTAGGTAAAGCAAAAGGGTTGTTTACCAAAAAAAATCACGTGCAAACTAACTTTCAGCAACGTAAAGAACCTACTTTTGGGCATACTCCTGCTCAAGAAAGCACACCTTTTATTTCTAGCGAAACATTGAGAACGGAACAAGAGCCTGTTCTTCAAACAAATTCCACAGAAGAAAATATTTCTGCGGTTGATGAAGAAATCAGTGCTGAAAATAATGCGGATGAAACCGTCGAAAAGGCTGAAAAACCTATTTTAGCCCAACCAGAAAAATGGAAAGTATTACAAGTATTGCCAGCAAAACATCGTCGTTTGTTTATGGCTATTTTTGTATTAGTTATTTTATTGATTATTTTCTTCGCATTAAAACCAAGTTCTGACACCGTTGAGTCTTTCACTCAATCTAACAGTAATGAAATTCCTGTGCAGTTCCAATCGTTAGATCAAAATCAACCAGTTGAAACCACGATTTTAGATAACCCTCCTGCACAAAATCAAATGGCTGCGGCATCTGTTGCACCTATGCAAGCAGCTCAAGCGGAACAGCCTCAAATGCAACCTGCACAAACGCAAACAGAACAGCCAAAACCAACTGTGCCTGTTCAGCCGATGAAAAAAGCGGTAGAGCCACAAGTTGCACATAAAGATACCGCGAAAAAAGAAGTGAAAGTGGCGGAGAAAGCACAGGCTCCATCAAAAGCAACGGAACAAAACGTCGCTGAAACAGTAGGAAAAGCACCGATTGTTGAAGCCAAACCTGTTCAAGATAAAAAAGAAAAGAAAGTTCAAATCGTTGATGCAAAACCTGTGAGTAAATCTACAGCCTCTCGCCTTTCAGCAAAAACATTAACTGTGCCGAAAGGTGTTTCACTGATGCAAGTCTTCCGTGATAATCAACTTAATATTTCCGATGTAAACGCAATGAGCAAAGCGGCAGGGGCGGGCAATGTTTTAAGTAGCTTTAAATCTGGCGATAAAGTAACGGTATCAGTGAATAATCAAGGGCGAGTAAATGAAATGCGTTTATCCAATGGCGCGCGTTTTGTTCGTCAGTCTGATGGTTCTTATCAATATAAAAAATAATTTTTTGGGCGAGTAATCACCTTTTTTCTTTTTAAATTCTTTTCTCAAGGTAGGATTTATGTTGAAAAAAACATCTCTTATTTTTACCGCACTTTTGCTGGCTGGCTGTATGCAAAATACGAATGTGACAACGCCCCAAGCGCAAAAAATGCAAGTAGAAAAAGTGGATAAAGCCTTACAAAAAGGCGAAGCTGACCGATATTTATGTCAAGATGATAAAGTTGTTCGTGTTGTACACGCCACGCATAAAAAATACAAAAAAAATTTGCATTATGTCACTGTCACTTTTCAAGGCGTATCAGAAAAACTCACCTTAATGATTTCTGAACGTGGTAAAAATTACGCCAATATTCGTTGGATGTGGCAAGAGCGTGACGATTTTAGTACGCTAAAAACAAATCTTGGCGAAATTTTAGCGGCGCAATGTGTGTCACAAACAAGTGAACGCTTATCTGGACAATAATCGTGCAAAGCGAACTTCAACGTGGTTTTGTTTTGCATCGCCGCCCTTACAGTGAAACGAGCTTATTGGTGGATTTATTCACTGAAGAAAGTGGGCGTTTAACAGTCATTGCAAAAGGGGCGCGCGCAAAGCGTTCATCTTGGAAGTCGGTCTTGCAACCTTTCACACCTTTATTGTTGCGTTGGACGGGAAAAAGCGCATTGAAAACCCTTACCAAAGCTGAACCCGCCGCAATTACACTGCCTTTACAACAAATCGCCCTTTATAGTGGCTTTTATGTAAATGAATTACTCACTCGCGTTATTGAGTCTGAAACGCCAAATCCTGCGCTGTTTCAACATTATTTAAAATGCTTAACAGGCTTGGCAACGGAAAGCAACGTTGAGCCAACGTTGCGTCTTTTTGAATTTCAACTTTTACAAATTCTTGGTTACGGCGTGGATTTTCTGCATTGTGCAGGTTCTGGCGAGCCTGTCGATTGCACAATGACATATCGTTATCGTGAGGAAAAAGGTTTCATCGCGTCTTTAGTGAAAGATAATCTCACCTTTTACGGAAGAGATTTGTTAGCCTTTGAAGCCCTCGATTTTTCTGATGATGCGGTACGTCAAGCAGCAAAACGTTTTACTCGTATTGCACTGAAACCTTATCTTGGCGATAAACCATTAAAAAGCCGAGAATTATTCACTCAAAATATTTTACTTCTAAAATAATGGTTCTTCTTTATACCCCAAAGCAAAAAACAAAAAATTTTCAAACCATTACGGCGGATATTCTTGATTTAGATTATCAAGGTTTAGGCGTGGCGAAAATTAATGGTAAAACTTGGTTTATTGAAAATGCGCTTCCGCACGAAAAAGTGGAATGTCGTATTTTGGAAGATAAACGCCAATATGGACACGCCATTGCAAAAAAATGGCGAGTAAAAAGCCCTGAACGTTTAGCACCAAAATGTGCTCATTTTATGCGTTGTGGTGGTTGCCAAGGGCAGCATATTCCCATTGAAATGCAGAGAAAAGCGAAAGAATCCGCATTGTTTAAGCGATTAAGTAAATTACAGTCAGAACCTATTTCATTCCAACCTATGATTTGTGGCGATGTTTGGGCATATCGTCGTCGTGTGCGTTTGAGTTTATGGTTTAACCCAAACACAAAACAAATCGACATGGGCTTTCGTCAGAAAAATACCAATGATTTAGTTACCGTTCAATCTTGTGAAGTGGCAGAGCCTGCAATCAATTATTTACTGCCTAAATTAACCGCACTTTTAGGACAATTTTCTGCACCGAAACAGTTGGGGCATATTGAACTTGTGGCTGCCGATAATGGCGTTGCAATGTTGTTACGTTACACCAAAAACCTTGCGGAAATTGACCGCACTTTATTGCTCAAATTTGTTGAACAAGAAAAGTTAATGCTGTTTTTACAAAGCGACAAAGGCATTGAACAAAACTATGGCGATGCACCTTATTATCAATTTTCTGATGGCATAAAATTACATTTTGATATTCGTGATTTTATCCAAGTAAATCGTGCATTAAATGAACGTATGGTGAATACAGCCTTGGATTGGCTTGAATTGAACCAACAAGATTGCGTGCTAGATTTATTTTGCGGTATGGGAAATTTTACGCTTCTTCTCGCCAAACGCGTAAAAAGTGCGGTAGGAATTGAAGGCGTTTTTGAAATGGTGCAAAAAGCGGCACAAAATGCCACAAGAAACCAAATCAAAAATATTGAATTTTTCCAAGCGGATCTTGACCAATCCTTTGTTGAACAACCTTGGGCTAATCAGTCGTTCAATAAAATTTTGCTTGATCCTCCACGCAGTGGCGCAGCTTTCGCGTTAAATGCTTTGTGCGAGCTGAAAGCAGAGAAAATTTTATATGTGTCTTGTAATCCCGCAACATTAGTGCGCGATGCGGAAATTTTATGTGATTTTGGCTACAAGATTGAAAAAAGTGCGGTGATAGATATGTTCCCTCATACGGGGCATTTGGAATCGATAACCTTATTCACTACAAAATAACTCGGTTATTCGGTACAATATCCACCCAAAATAAAAGCGACAGGAAGTTGCTTGCTCTTCATCAACAAGGGGGTATTATGGTTGCTGTTCGTGGTTCTCATTTGTTAAATCCGCAGAATTTTGTGATTGAACAATGGTGCGCTGGCTTAAAACTAGCAGAACAAACAGAAAAAAGTTTGATCGATGCGTGGTATTACGCACGTGATTTAATGAATGCCTATCCCGATGAAATGAAGAATGCGACCTTAATGCTGCAGTCTGGCGTGGAAATGGTAGAAATTTTGCACGAACTTAATATGGATGCGGAAACATTGCTTACTGCCATGTTGTTTCCTATTGTTGCAAATAAATTAACAGACTGGGAAAGTCTAAAAGAAAAATTTGGTGCGAAAATTACTAAATTACTTAAAGGCGTGTTGGAGATGGATAATATTCGCCAACTTAATGCCAGTCATTCCGCTAACGCTCTGCAAGTGGATAATGTTCGCCGTATGTTGTTGGCAATGGTGGACGATTTCCGCTGCGTGATCATCAAACTTGCCGAACGTATTACTTTCTTGCGTGATGCAGAGCATCGTTGTGCAGAGGAAGACAAAGTCCTTGCCGTCAAAGAATGTTCTTATATTTATGCCCCTCTTGCCAATCGTCTTGGGATTGGTCAGCTGAAATGGGAGTTAGAAGATTACTGCTTCCGTTATCTTCATCCTGAACAATATCGCGCTATTGCTAAATTATTACAGGAACGTCGTCTTGATCGTGAACATTACATTGCTGATTTCGTCAGTGAGTTGAGCAGTTATTTACGTGAAAATATCAAGCAAGTGGAAGTCTATGGTCGTCCGAAACATATTTACAGCATTTGGCGCAAAATGCAGAAAAAGAATCTTGAGTTCAGCGGTTTATATGATGTAAGAGCGGTCAGAATTATCGTGCAAAAATTGCAAGATTGTTACACCGCACTTGGGATTGTTCATACTCAATTTAAACACTTACCCAAAGAATTTGACGATTATGTAGCTAACCCGAAACCGAACGGTTATCAATCTATTCATACTGTTGTTTTAGGTAAAGGTGGCAAGCCAATTGAAGTACAAATTCGAACCCAACAAATGCATGATGATGCAGAGTTAGGTATGGCGGCACACTGGAAATATAAAGAAGGCAATACAGGCAGTATGTCTGCCTATGAAGAAAAAATTGCGTGGTTGCGTAAATTGTTAGCTTGGCAAGATGATATTACGGATTCTGGCAAAGTGATGGCAGAGTTGCGTAGCCAAGTGTTTGATGACCGTGTATATGTGTTTACGCCAAAGGGCGAAGTGGTGGATTTGCCAACGGGATCTACACCATTAGATTTTGCTTATGCCATTCATAGTGAAATTGGTCATCGCTGTATCGGGGCGAAAGTGGCGGGGCGTATTGTGCCATTTACCTATCAGCTACAAATGGGCGATCAAATCGATATTATTACCCAGAAAAATCCGAACCCGAGCCGTGACTGGTTAAACCCAAATTTAGGATTTACCCATACGTCAAAATCTCGCGCAAAAATCCAAGCGTGGTTTAAAAAACAAGATCGCGATAAAAATATTCCAGCGGGTAAAGAATTACTCGATAATGAACTCGCGCTTTTGAATTTAAGTATTAAGCAAGTGGAACCTTATGCGTTACCACGCTATAACTTGAAAAATTTGGACGATCTTTATGCAGGTATTGGCAGTGGCGATATTCGTTTAAATAACTTAATCCATTTCTTGCAAAGTAAATTGATTAAAGTGACTGCTGAAGAAGCGGATCAAGAGATTTTGCGTCATGTTGCTAATAAAAGTGCGGTCAATTCTCAACAGAAATCTGAAAAGAACAATGGCTATGTGATTGTGGAGGGTGTGGGCAATCTTATGCATCATATTGCGCGTTGCTGTCAGCCGATACCAGGCGATGCGATTGTTGGCTATATTACAATGGGACGTGGTATTTCTATTCACCGAGCGGATTGTGAACAATTCTTAGATTTGCAAGCGGCTCATCCAGAACGCGTAGTGGAATCAATTTGGGGCGAAAATTACGCAAGTGGTTTCCATATTAATATCCGTATTGTGGCAGGCGATCGCAATGGCTTATTACGTGATATTACGACGGTTCTGGCAAATGAAAAAATTAGCGTATTAGGGGTCTCAAGCCGTGCTGATACCAAAAAACAGCTTGCTACCATTGATATGGAAATTGAACTTCATAATGTTGAAAGTTTGAGTAAAATATTGGCTCGATTAGCAAAATTAGATGATGTTATCGAAGCGAAGCGTTTATAAAAATAGGAAAATTTATGTATAAAACGACGGGGCTAACCCATTTAATCAATTCCACGAAATATTCATTACAAGGCTTAAAAAGTGCGTTTAAAAATGAAACGGCTTTTCGCCACGAATGTTTTTTAGCCTGCATTTTAATTCCTCTTACTTTCTTTTTAGGCGAAACAAAAATTGAAATTATATTGATGATTTCTTCTGTTTTGCTTGTGATGGCGTTAGAACTTTTAAACAGTGCGGTAGAGGCAGTTGTTGATCGCATTGGTACAGAACGCCACGAACTTTCAGGGCGTGCGAAAGATCAAGGCTCTGCATCGGTATTTATTGCCCTTTGTATTGTCGGTATCGTTTGGGGCGGAATTTTATTCTTCTAACCCTCCCAAAGTGCGGTAAGTTTTTACCGCATTTTTGATTTATCCAATCACGTCAAAATCATTTATAAAAATAAGGAAAAATATGACCGCACTTTTAAAAATTGGTCTGGTGTCTGTTTCTGATCGCGCATCAGCAGGCGTATATCAAGATCAAGGTATCCCAGAATTACAGGCTTGGTTAGAACAAGCGTTGGTAGATCCCTTCCATTTGGAAACAAGATTAATCCCCGATGAACAGCCGATTATTGAACAAACCTTAAAAGAGCTGGTGGATGAACAAGGTTGCCATTTAGTGCTGACAACTGGTGGAACTGGGCCAGCAAAACGCGATGTAACGCCTGATGCAACCCTTGCGGTAGCAGATCGAGAAATGCCAGGTTTTGGCGAACAAATGCGTCAAGTGAGTTTGCATTTTGTGCCTACCGCAATTTTATCCCGCCAAGTGGGCGTGGTTCGTAAGGAAAGCTTGATTTTAAATCTTCCTGGGCAACCTAAAGCGATTAAAGAAACCTTAGAGGGCGTGAAAGATAAAGAAGGAAATGTGCTTGTAAAAGGCATTTTTAGCGCAGTGCCTTATTGTTTGCAACTGATTAACGGCTTATATATTGATACCAAGCCTGAAATCATCGAAAGTTTCCGTCCTAAATCCGCAAGACGTGAAAATCTGGAGAAATAGCATGAAAAAAATCGAAGCAATGATTAAACCCTTTAAATTAGACGATGTGCGAGAAAGTCTTTCAGATATGGGTATTTCAGGTATGACAATCACGGAAGTACGCGGATTTGGTCGCCAAAAAGGTCATACAGAACTTTATCGTGGTGCGGAATATATGGTGGATTTTCTGCCGAAAGTGAAATTGGAAGTAGTGGTTCCTGATGAACTTGTGGATCAATGTATTGAAGCTATTATTGAAACGGCACAAACAGGCAAAATCGGTGACGGCAAAATTTTTGTTTATCACGTTGAGCGAGCGATCCGCATTCGCACGGGCGAAGAAAACGAGGATGCGATTTAGTGCAAAATAATTTAAATTTACACCGCACTTTACTTGGCATTGCTGCGGTAATTATTATCTTAGCTGGCGTAAAATTGGCGGCAGAAATTGTGGTGCCATTTTTACTATCGCTATTTATTGCGATAATTTGTTCGCCGATAATTAAGGCGATGACCCAACGCCGCGTCCCGCATTGGTTAGCTATTACTTTGCTTTTCGTCTTGATTTCTTTGGTGTTTTTCTTCTTAGCTGGGCTGATTAACAGCACGGCAAGAGAATTTACTCAATCTATTCCACAATATAAAGTTTTGCTTTCACAACGCGTGAGTGATTTAACTGGATTGTCGCAACGTTTCAATCTGCCTTTCACGCTTTCGCGTGAAACCATCCAAGAAAATTTTGACCCAAGCATCATTATGAATTTTGTGAGCCGAGTGTTGCTGAATTTCTCGGGTGTGGTGAGTAATGTGTTTGTTTTAGTGTTGGTCGTGATTTTTATGCTTGCTGAAGCACCAACGATGAAACATAAATTTGCTATGGTGATTAGTTCAACTCCTCATGATGCAGCCAAAGAAGAACGCCATATTGACCGAGTTTTGCAAGGCGTAATTGGTTATCTTGGAATTAAAAGCATCACGAGCTTACTGACTGGTGTTGGGGTATTTATTTTGTTGGAAGCCTGTGGCGTTCAATATGCCATTTTGTGGGCAACCTTGAGTTTCTTGTTGAATTATATTCCGAATATTGGTTCTATCATTGCGGCTATTCCGATTATTGTGCAAGCCTTATTACTGAATGGTTTTGGTGTTGGCTTTGGCGTGGCAATTGGTGTTATTGCGATCAATATGGTTGTCGGTAACATTATTGAGCCTAAAATGATGGGACAACGATTAGGGCTTTCAACCTTAGTGGTGTTCCTTTCATTATTGTTTTGGGGATGGTTACTTGGAACAGTGGGAATGCTACTGTCTGTTCCTTTGACGATGGCATTAAAAATTGCCTTAGAGTCCAGTCCCAATACAGCGAAATATGCCTGTCTATTGGGGGATGTCGAAGATTTCAAATAGATTTTAGAGATAAAAGTGCGGTGAATTTTCACCGCATTTTTTATGATAAGTCTTGCGGATCAACGTCCAAAATTAACCGCACTTGGCTGTTTTTTTCAAGTTCGGCTTGTTGATATTCTCTCAATGCTTTTTGCAACGTCATTCTTGACGGATGCTGCAATAATAACTGCCAGCGATATTGCCCTGCTTTTTTGCTGAACGGTGCAGGCATAGGGCCAAGCATTTGTAATCCCGCAATTTGCTTCGATTGAAAAAAATCTGCAATCTGGCTTAAGCAATTTTCTGCAAGCTCAGAATGTCTAGCCTGTGCTTTGAATAACGCCTGAAAAGTGAAAGGCGGCAATCCCATTGAATGGCGTAATTGTAAGGTTTCTTTGGCAAAAGCTTGATAACCATTTGCCAATAAGGTGGTAAGCAAAGGATGATCGGGATAATGTGTTTGTAGCACCACTTCGCCTTGTTTATCGGCACGTCCAGCTCGTCCAGCTCGTCCAGCAACTTGAATATAAAGTTGAGCTAAACGTTCTTCTGCACGAAAATCCAGTGAAAATAATGCACTATCTACATTCACTAAGGCAACGAGGGTAACATTCGGAAAATGATGTCCTTTCGCCAGCATTTGTGTGCCAATCAAAATTTGGCTTTTGCCTTGTTGAATATCTTCTAAATAACTCTCCAATTTTCCTTTACGCGCAGTGCTATCGCGGTCGATTCGAGCTATAGAATAATGAGGAAATAGCGTTTTCAAGGTTTCTTCTAATTGTTCCGTGCCGAGACCTGTGGTGACTAAATGAGTCGAGCCGCAATCGCCACATTGACGAGGAATAGTTTTCTGAGCGCCACAATGATGACAACGCAATACATTTTGATGCTGATGATAGGTATAAGGTTTTTCACAATGAGGGCATTGTGCGATCCAACCACATTCATGGCAAAGCAATACGGGTGCAAAGCCTCGACGATTTAAGAAAAGCAACACTTGATTGCCTTTTTCGAGGTGGGCTTTCATCCGTTCTAATAAGGGTTTTGAAAGCCCGTTTTGTATGTGTTGATTTTTCAAATCAATGACGAAATGACGAAGTGCGGTAGAATTTCCCGCTCTTTTTGATAAAACTAAATGTTGGTATTTGCCATTTTGTACATTATTAATACTTTCTAAACTTGGCGTGGCAGAGCCCATTAATACCGCAATATTTAGTTTTTGAGCCAGTACAATCGCCAAGTCTCGCGCATGGTAACGCCAACTGTCTTGCTGTTTGTAAGACGAATCGTGTTCCTCGTCTAAAATAATTGCACCAAGATTAGAAAATTGCGTGAACAATGCCGATCTCGTGCCAATCACAATGGCACTTTGTCCCGAACGCGCACGATCCCATACATAAAGCCGTTGCGTATCGGTTAAATTAGAATGCAGCACATCAATTTCTACGTTGAAACGCGCTTTAAAACGTTGCACCGTTTGAGGTGTTAGCCCGATTTCGGGTACAAGCACTAATACTTGTTTGCCCGATTTTAAAATTTCTTCAATATACTGCAGATAAATTTCTGTTTTACCTGAACCAGTTACCCCATCGAGCAGCCATACATTGAAACCAGAATGGAAGCGCAATTGACTAAACGCTAAGGCTTGCTGCTTATTTAAGGTTAAACGATTTTCAGCATTGACAATTGGATTATCGCCTAAGCTTTGTTGCCAGCTTAGGGGCTTTGTTTGGAGAGTCATTTCCTCAATAAACCCTTTGGCTTTTAAGGCTGACCAAATGGCAGAGGAAAAATCATTATTGCCTTTTTCAAGATCAGTTTCAGATAAGCATTGTAGGGCTTCAGCTTGCTTTTTCGAGCGTTTTAACAGACCTTGTTCAAGGGCATTTTTCCCCACATCTGTAATTCGCCAAAAAGTGCAGTCATTTTTCACCGCACTTTCGCCGTTACGCAATTTCACAGGCAAGGCTTGAAATAACACATCGCCTAATCCCGCTTGATAATAATTTGCTGCCCAATGAAGCCAATCCCAATAAATGGGCGTAAAAAGTGGGGATAAATCCAATGGTTGAAGAATAGCTTTGAGTTTATCCTCTGGCACGTCCGATTTTGTCGAAAAATCAGCCACAATGGCGACACGTTTTTGGGTACCAAAAGGCACAAGAACACGCATACCGATTTGTAATGAAACATCATCGGGGAGGAGATAATCAAATAAACGAGGAAGCGGCACAGCCAGTGCCACTCGGACAATTTTCATAATCAACCTTGGGAAAAAATTTGCCCTATTATACGAGAAAAATTGGTATAATCGCCGCCAATTTTTTTCACGAACAAGATTTTTATGACACAAACTTTTGCTGATCAAAAACGTAAAACCGTTGAAACCGCAGAATTTACCGAAGATGGCCGCTATAAACGCAAAGTCCGTAGCTTTGTGTTACGTACTGGCCGTTTGAGCGAATTTCAGAAAAACATGATGAATGATAACTGGGGAGCACTTGGTTTAGATTATCAAACGGAACCTTTTGATTTTGCGAAGATTTATGGTAACGATAATCCAGTTGTATTAGAAATTGGCTTTGGAATGGGAAAATCGCTCGTGGATATGGCTTTTGCTAATCCAGACAAAAATTACCTTGGCATTGAAGTTCATACTCCAGGCGTTGGTGCTTGTATTGCTTATGCAGTGGAAAAAGGCGTCACGAATTTACGCGTGATTTGCCACGATGCAACGGAAATTTTACGTGACAGTATTGCTGATGGTGCGCTTGGCGGTTTGCAATTATTTTTCCCTGATCCTTGGCATAAAGCAAAACATCATAAACGTCGTATTGTTCAACCGCACTTTGTGGCACAAGTTGTGCAAAAATTAGGTGAAAATGGTTTTATCCATATGGCGACAGACTGGGAAAATTATGCAGAGCAAATGCTAGAAGTATTAAGCGCGAATACCGATTTAGTGAATACCTCGAAAAATGGCGATTATATTCCAAGACCAGATTTTAGACCTTTAACTAAATTTGAAGCCAGAGGTCACAGACTTGGACACGGTGTTTGGGATTTATATTTTGTGAAGAAATAAGCGGATTTTAACTAAACCCAATACTTAATTTATGAATTTAATATAGAATACGCGTTTAAATATAACCTTAATAGGAGAAATACAATGTCTAAATCTTACAATCAACGCCAACGCAAAAAACTTCATCTTGCGGAATTTCAAGAACTGGGTTTTCTTGTCAATTTCCAATTTGCAGAAGGTACTGCGATTGAAACGGTAGATGAAATCGTTGATCGTTTTATTAACGAAGTGATTCAACCAAATGGATTAGCTTACGAAGGTAGCGGTTATTTACATTGGGAAGGTTTAGTTTGCCTAGAAAAAATTGGCAAATGCGATGAAAGCCACCGTGAAACAGTGAAAAAATGGTTAGAAACAAATGGTTTGCAACAAATTGAAGTAAGCGAATTATTTGATATTTGGTGGGAATATCCAGCAAAAGCAAAATAATCTAAATTGAAAGCAGCATAGCAAAAATCGCTATGCTGTTTTGTTTTAATCCCTTGCAAAATTCATTAAATCTTAGATTTTTTGATCTATAACAAATAAAGTTCAAATAATTGACAAACTACCTATTTTTGGTTGTTCTCATTCATTCATCGTAAACACATAATCCGTCATCTACAGAAGCATATTAGAAATATTTTAAAGACATTATGACCGTTGAAAATTTACCTCGCAGACAATTTTTACGCGGTAAATTTTCAACATTAAGCTGTTTAGAAAATAATCAAAAACAGAGTTTTGTGGGTATTAGACCGCCTTGGTCTATGGAAAATTCTATTTTTGTAGCGCAATGTACGCGTTGTGGCGACTGTCTTTCTGTTTGTGAAACCAATATTTTGGTAAAAGGTGACGGTGGTTTTCCTGAAGTACGCTTTGATAATGGCGAATGTACTTTTTGTGGAAAATGTGCAGATGCGTGTAAACAACCTATTTTTTATCCTCGTGAGCAGTTACCTTGGTCACATAAAATCGATATTGGCGTAGCTTGTTTGACTTTACATCGTGTTGAATGTCGAACCTGCCAAGATAATTGTCCAGCTAATGCGATTCGTTTCAAATTACAAATGGGTGGCGTAGCACAACCTTTAGTTAATTTCGATGCTTGTAATGGCTGTGGGGCTTGTGTACAAGGTTGCCCCGTGAATGCAATAACAATGAATGATCTAAAACAAAATGAATAATACAAATTTAATATCAGAAAATGCGAGGGATTGGCACGTTGTTGGATTGATCGTGCAAGGTAATCCAAAAAAACTATCAGCAATTCAAACCGCACTTTTAGCGATTGAGCATACTGAAATTCCGACTTTTGATGAAAAACTTGGGAAATTTGTGGTGGTAATGCAATCGTACGATCAGCATCTCTTGCTTGAAAAAATGGAAAGTGTGAAAGATATCGACGGTGTGATTAATGTATCGTTGGTGTATCACGAGCAAGATGAACAAAATAAATAATTTTAAAATCAAACGTTTAACGTGGGGGAAAACGCGATGAATTTAAGTCGTCGAGACTTTATGAAAGCCAATGCGGCTATGGCAGCCGCAACGGCAGCGGGGCTAACCATCCCAGTAAAAAATGTGGTCGCAGCCGAATCCGAAATTAAATGGGATAAAGGCGTATGTCGTTTCTGTGGTACTGGTTGTGCTGTGCTGGTTGGGACTAAAGATGGGCGTGTTGTGGCATCTCAAGGCGATCCTGATGCAGAAGTAAACCGTGGTTTAAACTGTATTAAAGGCTATTTCTTACCGAAAATTATGTACGGTAAAGATCGTTTAACGCAGCCACTTTTACGTATGACAAACGGAAAATTTGATAAGAACGGCGATTTTGCACCTGTTTCTTGGGATTTTGCGTTTAAAACAATGGCTGAGAAATTTAAAGAAGCGTTTAAAAAGAACGGGCAAAATGCAGTGGGTATGTTCACTTCTGGACAATCAACCATTTGGGAAGGTTATGCGAAAAACAAACTTTGGAAAGCAGGTTTCCGTTCTAACAACGTAGACCCGAATGCGCGTCACTGTATGGCGTCTGCAGCGGTTGCATTTATGCGTACTTTCGGTATGGATGAACCAATGGGCTGTTATGATGATATTGAACAGGCAGATGCTTTCGTGCTTTGGGGATCAAATATGGCGGAAATGCACCCAATTTTGTGGTCGCGCATTACTGATCGCCGTATCTCCAATCCTGATGTTCGTGTCACTGTTCTTTCGACTTACGAACATCGTAGTTTTGAACTTGCCGATCACGGTTTGATATTTACACCGCAAACTGATTTGGCAATTATGAACTATATCATCAATTATCTTATTCAAAATAATGCGATTAATTGGGATTTTGTTAATAAACATACCAAATTTAAACGCGGAGAAACGAATATTGGCTATGGTTTGCGTCCAGAGCATCCGTTAGAAAAAGACACGAATTATAAAACAGCTGGGAAAATGCACGATTCTTCTTTTGAAGAATTAAAGCAACTTGTCTCAGAATATACTGTGGAAAAAGTGTCGAAAATGTCTGGGTTAGATAAAGTTCAGTTAGAAACTTTAGCGAAACTTTATGCCGATCCAACGAAGAAAGTGGTTTCCTACTGGACAATGGGCTTTAACCAACATACACGTGGTGTGTGGGTAAACCAATTAATCTACAATATTCATTTACTTACTGGAAAAATTTCAATTCCGGGTTGTGGGCCATTTTCATTAACTGGTCAGCCTTCTGCTTGTGGTACAGCGCGTGAAGTAGGTTCATTCCCTCATCGTTTACCGGCAGACTTAGTGGTAACTAATCCTAAACACCGTGAAATTGCTGAACGTATTTGGAAATTACCAAAGGGGACGGTTTCTGAAAAAGTGGGGTTACACACAATTGCACAAGACCGTGCAATGAATGATGGAAAAATGAATGTGTTATGGCAAATGTGTAACAATAATATGCAAGCAGGGCCAAACATTAATCAAGAGCGTTTGCCAGGCTGGCGTAAAGAAGGCAACTTCGTGATTGTTTCAGATCCTTACCCAACTGTATCCGCACTTTCTGCTGACTTAATTCTTCCAACGGCAATGTGGGTGGAAAAAGAGGGGGCTTACGGCAATGCAGAACGTCGTACCCAATTCTGGCGTCAGCAAGTCAAAGCACCAGGCGAAGCAAAATCAGACTTATGGCAATTAATGGAGTTTGCAAAATACTTCACGACTGATGAAATGTGGACAGAAGACTTACTTGCACAAATGCCTGAATATAGAGGTAAAACTTTATATGAAGTACTCTTCAAAAATGGTCAAGTAGATAAATTCCCATTGAGCGAACTTGCTGAAGGCCAATTAAACGATGAATCAGAATATTTTGGTTACTACGTTCACAAAGGTTTATTTGAAGAATACGCTGAATTTGGTCGTGGTCACGGTCACGATTTAGCTCCATTTGATATGTATCATAAAGCGCGTGGTTTACGCTGGCCAGTTGTAGAAGGTAAAGAAACCTTGTGGCGTTACCGTGAAGGCTATGATCCGTATGTTAAAGAAGGGGAAGGTGTGGCTTTCTATGGTTATCCTGATAAGAAAGCGATTATTCTTGCGGTGCCTTATGAACCACCAGCTGAGTCACCAGATAATGAATACGATTTATGGTTATCGACGGGTCGTGTTCTTGAACATTGGCATACGGGTACAATGACACGCCGTGTACCAGAATTGCATCGTGCATTTCCAAATAATTTAGTATGGATGCACCCATTAGATGCACAAGCACGTGGTTTACGTCATGGCGATAAAATTAAGATTTCATCTCGTCGAGGCGAAATGATTTCTTATTTAGATACTCGCGGACGTAATAAACCACCTCGTGGCTTAGTATTTACCACTTTCTTTGATGCAGGTCAGCTTGCAAATAGCTTAACACTAGATGCGACAGACCCAATTTCAAAAGAAACCGACTTCAAAAAATGTGCGGTAAAAGTGGAAAAGGCTGCGTAAAAACCATGTAAAAATCAACCGCACTTTATTTCTCCCATCAATAAAAGAGGAAGATGAAAGTGCGGTTAAAATCTAAAAAGAAAATGAAGAAACCCGCCCTTAATCCTGAACGTAGAAAATTTCTTAAAGAAGCAACCCGTACTGCGGGTGGTTTAGCTGGCGTTGGGATTTTGTTGGGATTGCAGCAAAATCAAAGTCTTGCGCGCGAAGGTGTGCCATTACGCCCTCCATTTGCTTTGCAAGATGCGAAAGCGTTTTCTGCCGCTTGTATTCGTTGCGGACAATGTGTTCAAGCCTGTCCTTATGACATGCTGCATTTAGCCTCTTTATTATCGCCAGTAGAAGCGGGAACGCCGTATTTTATTGCGCGTGATAAACCTTGTGAAATGTGTCCTGATATTCCTTGTGCAAAAGCCTGTCCTAGTGGTGCATTAGATCGTCAAGCAACAGATATTAATGAATCGCGTATGGGGCTGTCAGTACTGTTAGATCACGAAACTTGCTTAAATTATCAAGGATTACGTTGTGATGTTTGTTATCGAGTTTGTCCATTAATCGATAAAGCGATTACATTGGAAACACAACATAATCCACGTTCTGATAAGCATGCCTTATTTATTCCAACAGTACATTCTGATGCCTGCACGGGATGTGGAAAATGTGAGCAAGCTTGTGTGTTAGAAGAGGCTGCGATTAAGATTTTACCAATGGATCTGGCAAAAGGTATGTTAGGTAAGCATTATCGTTTAGGTTGGGAAGAAAAAGCGAAAGCTGGCCATTCTCTTGCACCTAAAGATATGATTTCATTGCCAACTCGAACGCCAGAGGGAGCTATAGTAATGCCTGAACCAGCAGAACCCGTGCTTGCGCCTATTTTAGGGAGTGGCAAATAATGGCAAATGCACCAAAATTTGCAGGGAAAGAGGCTCGAGAAAAATGGGGCTGGTGGTATGCAAACCGCTTTTTGTTTTGGCGCCGATTAAGCCAACTTAGCATTCTTGCGATGTTTTTGAGTGGCCCTTATTTTGGCGTGTGGATTTTAAAAGGTAATTATAGTGGTAGTTTATTACTCGATACTATTCCACTAAGTGATCCTCTAATTACCGCTGAAAGCTTGGCTGCAAGACATTTACCAGATGCTCTCACTTTAATTGGTGCTGCAATTATTGTGTTATTTTACGCAATACTCGGCAGTAAAGTGTTTTGTGGTTGGGTATGCCCACTAAATGTTGTGACTGACTGTGCTGCGTGGCTTCGCCGTAAGTTAGGCATTCGCCAAACAGCAAAAATTTCGCGCGGTTTACGTTATGGTATTCTTGTGCTTATTTTACTAGGCAGTAGTGTCAGCGGAATGTTGCTTTGGGAATGGGTTAATCCAGTGGCTGCTCTTGGTCGCGCCTTTGTATTTGGTTTTGGTGCAACAGGCTGGTTATTACTTGTTATTTTTCTTTTTGATTTATTGATTGCTGAACACGGCTGGTGTGGACATCTTTGCCCAATTGGTGCTGCTTATGGTGTGATTGGTGCAAAAAGTTTAATCCGTATTAAAGTGATTGATCGCGCTAAATGCGATAATTGTATGGATTGTTACAATGTTTGTCCCGAAGCCCAAGTGCTACGTTCGCCTTTACACGGAAAAAAAGACGAAAGCCTACTAGTGCTTTCCAAAGATTGCATCAGCTGCGGACGTTGTATTGACGTTTGCGCTGAAAAAGTTTTTAAATTTTCGACCAGATTCGATCATTCAGGGGAGTGATTAATATGACTAAACAGGTATCTAAAATTTTAGCGGGATTATTTACCGCACTTTTTGCTGGCTCACTGATGGCATCTGATGCACCAGCAGTGGGAAAAGATTTAACTCAAGCGGCAGAAAATATTCCACCCGCATTTCATAATGCACCGCGTCAAGGCGAATTACCCGCATTGAACTATGTAAATCAGCCTCCAATGGTTCCACATAGTGTTGCAAATTATCAAGTGACAAAAAATGTAAATCAATGTTTAAATTGTCACAGCCCAGAAAATTCTCGTTTGAGTGGTGCAACTCGAATCAGCCCAACTCACTTTATGGATCGTGATGGAAAAGTAGGTTCAAGTTCATCGCCACGTCGTTATTTCTGTTTACAATGTCACGTTTCTCAAGCAAACGTAGATCCTATTGTTCCAAATGATTTCAAACCGATGAAAGGTTACGGAAACTAATTTAAGAGGTCTATATGTCTGAGAAAAAACCAAATATCTTAAAGCGTTTCTGGCAATGGTTTAGAAAACCAAGCAGTATGGCGATAGGTACAATTATTATCTTATCGGCTATTGGCGGTATTCTTTCTTGGGTTGGTTTTAACTATGGTTTAGAAAAAACCAACACTGAACAGTTCTGTGCAAGCTGCCATATGCAAGATGCTTATCCAGAATATTTACATAGCGTGCATTATCAAACTCGTACTGGTGTGGGGGCAAGTTGTCCAGATTGTCACGTACCACACGAATTTGGTGCAAAAATGAAACGTAAAATTATTGCAGCTAAAGAAGTATATGCGCACTATACTGGAAAAGTGGATACCTTAGAAAAATTCAATGCGCATCGTTTAGAAATGGCTCAAAATGAATGGGCGCGTATGAAAGCTAACGATTCTAAAGAATGTCGTAATTGCCATAATGTAGATCGTATGAACTTCAATGATCAACGTTCTGTGGCAGCACGTATGCACCAAAAAATGAAAACTGAAGGTAAAACTTGTATTGATTGTCACAAAGGTATTGCACACCAATTACCTGATATGAGTGGCGTTGAGTCAGGCTTCAAAGACGAGAAGTGATTTTCTAAAAATAGGCTGAAAAAATACCGCACTTTTTTCAGCCTATTATAAATTTGGGTAGTTTATAAAAAAATCTGCACTTTAATTCGCTGATTTATTCAGCCTTTAAGGTGCAGATTAATTATATTTTCTAAAGTGCGGTTAATTTTTAGATTATTTTTAGCCTAAGATTTTATCTAACTCTTGGCTAACTTCTTCTACTTTTTGTGTACCATCTAAACGGAAATATTGAGTATTCCCCGCTTTCGCTTCTGCTTGGTAATAATCAATTAATGGACTAGTTTGTTTATGATATACGGCTAAACGATCTAATACAGTTTCTGGTTTATCATCTGCACGAATAATTAAATCTTCACCTGTTACATCATCCTTACCTTCCACTTTGGGTGGATTATAAACGATGTGGTAAGAACGACCAGACGTTTGATGTACGCGACGGCCACTCATACGTTCAACAATCATTTCGTCTGGCACATCAAATTCTAAAACAAAGTCAATTTTAACGCCTGAATCTTTCAGCGCATCCGCTTGTGGAATAGTACGAGGGAAACCATCTAACAAGAAACCATTTGCGCAGTCAGGTTGTGCAATACGATCTTTTACAAGCGCAACGGTTAATTCATCTGGTACTAATTTACCTTCATCCATTAATGCTTTAGCTTGTTTGCCCAATTCAGTCCCCGCTTTGATTGCAGCACGGAACATATCGCCAGTTGAAATTTGCGGGATACCAAATTTGTTCATAATAAATTGTGCTTGAGTGCCTTTACCTGCACCCGGCGCACCTAAAAGAATAATTTTCATAAAAATCTCCATTAATAAAAAACGTGATTAAGATACTGATAAAGCATAGTGCGGTCAAATTTTTTATAATTTTTACCGCACTTTTATACAGAGCTGGTCTTATGATTTTGTTGATTCCAAGGTGCTACCCAAAATAAACAAAGCATGCCGGGAATCGCTAAAAATAAACAAAACCAAAAATACTGATAATACCCCACTGCTCCCACAACATAACCAGAAAGTATACCTAAAACTTTACTAGGCAAAGCTGAAAGGCTTGTAAAAAGTGCAAGTTGCGTTGCAGTATAAAGAGGATTACTCTCACGTGCCATAAAAGCCACAAAAGCCGCGGTACCAAGTCCAACGCCGATATATTCTGCTGCAATCACAACACCTAGTTTCCATAACTCGGCAGATGTAATAACATCAAAATGACCGAAAGCAGACAACCAAATAAACCCACCAATTGTTACCATTTGTACAAGCCCAAATAGCCACAATGCACGGTTAATACCCAGTTTTAGCATTATCATACCACCAGCAAGCCCAGATAAAATGCTTGACCAAAGTGTGGTACTTTTTACAACAATAGCAATATCCTCTTTGCTAAATCCCATATCATAAATAAATTTGGTTTGTAGCGTTGTGGCAAAAGAATCCCCGAACTTATACAAAAACAAAAACAGTAAAAAACCGATAGCCTGAATAACGCCCTTACGCTGGAAAAATTCTTGTAATGGAATCCAAAATGCTTGATAGAACGGCTGATTAGATTGCTGCATGTCTATTTTTGGCTCTTTGGCTAAAAATAACGTCATAAAGATGCCCGCTAACATACAAAGTGCGGTCCATAAAAAGACTGTTTCCCAAGGATAAATCGCCGCCAAATAGAGCGATAATCCACCGGGAATTAATCCTGCAATTCGATAAGCATTAATATGAATAGTATTCCCCAAACCTAATTCTTGATCACTCAAAATTTCACGGCGATACGCATCCAACACAATATCTTGTGTGGCTGAAAAAAAAGCGATAAGCAACGCAATATTTGCCACCACGCTCAGTTGTGTGAGCGGATCAAACAGGCTAATTATGTAAAGTAAAATCAATAATGCCACTTGTGAAAGTAACATCCAGCTACGACGACGCCCTAAAAAACTCGGGAAATAACGATCCAATAACGGTGCCCACAAAAATTTCAATCCATAAGGCAACATCACGCCGGTTACTGCACCAATAAGCTCAATTGAGAGATGCTTATCCGTCAGCCAAACAGGCAACATTTGCAATAACACAAATAATGGCAAACCAGAATTAAAACCTGTGAATACGCAAATCAACATTTTGCACGTAAAAATTTGGGAAGAAAGGGAATTTGACATAAAGTGCGGTTAATTTTGGTTGTATTTTAGAAACTTCGCCTTTCAATTAAAGGATAAGTGTAAAAATTAGGGGATTTTTAATCATTCCCCCAATGTTTAGCATTCTTCTTCCTAAAAAAGAAAAACAAATATTAGAGAATATTAATCTCTATACCCTTTTGGATTATTTTTCTGCCAGTTCCACGTGTCTTGCATCATTTTTTCAAGACCACGTTCTGCCACCCAACCAAGCTCTTTTGCAGCTAAACTAGGATCAGAATAACAAGTGGCAATATCGCCAGCACGGCGTTCTACAAGTTTATATGCAATTGTAATATCGTTGGCTTTTTCAAAGGCTTTTACCATATCTAATACGGAATAGCCATGGCCTGTACCAAGGTTATAAATATGTAAACCAGCATCATTTTCATGACGTTGAAGCGCTTTTAAATGCCCAACGGCTAAATCAACTACATGAATATAATCACGCACCCCAGTTCCATCGTGAGTGTCATAATCACTACCAAATACAGAAAGCTGTGCTAATTTTCCAATAGCGACTTGGCTAATATAAGGTAATAAATTATTTGGAATACCATTTGGATCTTCACCAATCAAGCCACTTTCATGCGCCCCAACCGGATTAAAATAACGCAAGATGGTCATGCTAAATTTTGGTTCCGCTTTTACTGTATCGCGTAAAATCTGCTCAACCATATATTTAGAGGTACCATAAGGGTTAGTCGTACCGCCGACTTCACAATCTTCTGTAATTGGAATAATTTTTGGATCACCGTAAACCGTTGCAGATGAGCTAAACACAAAGTTCCAAACACCCGCTTTTTTCATTTCTTGAATTAATACAAGGGTGCCAGCGACATTATTCATGTAATATTCTGTCGGTTTTTGAACACTTTCCCCTACGGCTTTCAACCCTGCAAAGTGAATAACAGCGTTAATTTCATTTTCTGCAAAGATTTTTTGTAACAAAGCACGATCTAAAATATCGCCTTCATAAAACTTTGCTTCTTTGCCTGTAATTTGTTTTACGCGTTCAAGGGATTTTGGCGATGAATTGCAAAGATTATCTAATACCACCACCTCTTTGCCAGCATTTAATAATTCTACAACTGTGTGAGAACCGATATAACCGGCGCCACCTGTCACTAAAATGGCCATAATAATTTCCTTGTTAATTATTGAGACTAAAAAAAATTATATCACTATTTTGTGTGATAAGAACGATGTCTTGTATGCCCTTGCGGTGGCACCGCACGTTTTAAACGATATGGTTTCGGCAGTTCAAGCAAGGCTTCTGTTTCATATTGGCTCACAGGGATAGAATGGCCAATATATTCTTCAATAGCGGGTAAATTCATCGCATATTCTTCACAAGCGAAACTAATCGAAACACCACTTTCCCCTGCTCGTCCAGTGCGACCGATTCGGTGAACATAATCTTCTCGATCATCGGGTAAATCATAATTGAAAACATGCGTCACATCAGAAATATGCAAACCACGAGCAGCCACATCTGTTGCTACTAAAATATCTAAATTACCATCAGTAAATTGTTTTAATAAGGACAAACGTTTTTTCTGTGCTACATCGCCAGTCAGTAAGCCGACACGATGCCCATCAGCAGCCAAATAACCCCAAATTTCTTCACAACGATGTTTCGTATTAGCAAATACAATACAACGCTCAGGCCATTCATCTTCCATTAATGTTAAGAGAAGTGCCATTTTATCCTGATTAGATGGATAAAAAAGTTCTTCTTTAATGCGATGACCTGTCTTTTGTTCCGGTTCTATTTCAATATATTCAGGATCATTCATATCTTCAAATGCTAATTCACGCACTTTATAAGAAAGCGTCGCTGAAAATAACATCGTTAAACGCACTTGCGGAGTGGGGCATTTACGCAATAAATAACGAATATCACGGATAAATCCAAGATCGAACATTCTATCCGCTTCATCTAGCACGACAACTTGAATTTCATCTAAAGCAATTACGCCTTGTTTCACATAATCAATGACTCGCCCCGTCGTACCAATCAAAATATCTACGCCACGCTCAATCGCTTGTAGTTGTTTATCATAACCATCGCCACCATAGGCAAGTGCGGTCTTTAATCCACAGGCTTTTGAAAGAAATTCAGCGTCATTACTAATCTGCACCGCTAATTCTCGAGTAGGTGCTAAAATCAAAGCTCTTGGGTGAGGATATTCCAGATTAGGATCTTGGTGAGTTAAAAGATGGTGAAAAGTAGCCGTTAAAAAAGCCATTGTCTTGCCTGTACCAGTTTGAGCTTGTCCTGCGACATCTCGTCCATTTAAACTGATAGGCAAGGATAAAGCCTGAATTGGGGTACAAAAATCAAAGCTTTTTTTTGCCAAAGCATCTCGTACAATCGGATGTAGAGGAAGATCGGAGAATCGTTGTTGGCTTAAATAATCTTGTTGCATAAAAATCACATTTTAGAATAATAAAATTACGTTTAGCATAGCATTTTTAGGAAAAATCCTCAAAAAAGCACCGCACTTATAAAAATTAACCGATAGGGTTTCCTATCGGTTAATCTCTATTTAATGCTCCATTCGTCACTCACATTTGGATCCATTGCAAAATCAGCAGTATCACTTGGAATCGCTTTTTCTTCAGCCGCCCATTCGCCAAGATCGATTAACTGGCAACGTTTGCTACAAAAAGGTCGAAAAGTACTTTCATTTGTCCAAGGCACAGATTTTTGGCAAATCGGACAAGGTACTTCAATGATTTCGTCAGACATTTTTATTTTCCGCTTGTTGTAAATAAAACTGGTGCAATTCTAGCACCTTTTTCTGCAAGTGCGGTAAGTTTTGGGCCAGTTCAGCATCATTATTAATCACGTCATCCGCCCATTTTAAACGCTCTTGTTGAGAAACTTGAGAATTCATAATTTGTTGAATTTGTTCAAAATTATTGTTATCTCGTTGAGCTGAACGAGCAAGTTGAGTTTGTGGACTCACATCCACTACCAAAATACGATCACAAAGTGCGGTCAATTTATTTTCTATTAATAAAGGGACGACAAATAATGTGTAAGGCGCAGTTTGTTCAGCGAGTTGTTGTTTCATTCGTTCACGAATAGCGGGATGTAAAAGGTTATTTAACCACAATTTATCTTCATCATGGTTAAACACTCGCTCTCGTAAAGCCGCGCGATTAAGCTCGCCTTGTTCCGTTAAAATTTGAGCCCCAAAATGTTCAACAATTTTTGACAATAAGGGGGAATCTTTCGCGACGACTTCTCTAGCAACCACATCCGCATCCACTAGAGGTACGCCAAGATCGGTAAATAAATTAGCAATCGTTGTTTTACCACTACCAATGCCACCAGTTAAGCCAACAATATAAGTCATATAATTTCCCATAAAAAATAAGCGGCGATATTAATCGCCGCTAAACATATAATCAACGAAAGAAAAGAAATCATTTCGGATAAACTGGAAGACGTTTACAAATTGCTAATACTTTTTCTTTAGTTTCAGCAATCACTTGTTCTTCATTTTCTTTGCCTAAAGCATCTAAAACATCACACATCCAGCCAGCTAATTCACGCACATCATTTTCATTGAAACCACGGCGAGTCACAGATGGCGTACCTACACGGATGCCAGAAGTGACGAATGGTTTTTGCGGATCGTTTGGTACTGCATTTTTATTCACGGTAATATTTGCTTTGCCTAATGCCGCATCTGCTGCTTTACCCGTTAATCCTTGTTTAATAAAACTTACTAAGAACAAGTGGTTTTCAGTACCATTTGACACAACATCATAACCACGTTGTTTAAATACCTCAACCATTGCTTTCGCATTTTTGATTACATTTGCTTGGTATTCTTTATATTGAGGCTCTAATGCTTCTTTAAAGCAAACTGCTTTTGCCGCAATAATATGAACTAATGGACCACCTTGATTTGCAGGAAATACGGATGATTGTAATTTTTTGTAGATTTCTTCATCGCCACAAGATGAAAGAATTAAACCACCACGTGGGCCGCCCAATGTTTTATGGGTTGTTGTTGTCACAACATGTGCATGCGGTAGTGGATTTGGATATAAACCCGCTGCAATTAATCCTGCTACATGCGCCATATCCACAAATAAATATGCACCAACTTCATCTGCGATTTCACGCATTTTCGCCCAATCCACAACTTGTGAATAAGCCGAGAAACCAGCAACGATAAGTTTTGGTTTACATTCTAATGCTTTTTGACGAACATCTTCATAATCAATTAAGCCATCCGCTGTAATTCCATAAAGTACGGAGTTATAAATTTTGCCAGAGAAACTGACTTTTGCACCGTGAGTTAAGTGACCACCGTGAGCCAAATCCATACCTAAAATAGTATCGCCTGCATTAATCAATGCACCATACACCGCAGCATTCGCTTGTGATCCAGAGTGCGGTTGAACATTCACGTAATCTGCACCAAATAATTCTTTCGCACGGTCAATTGCTAACTGTTCCACAATGTCAGCATACTCACAACCACCGTAATAACGTTTACCTGGATAGCCTTCCGCATATTTATTAGTGAATTGTGAACCTTGCGCTTCCATCACACGTGGACTCGCATAGTTTTCAGATGCAATGAGTTCGATATGTTCTTCTTGACGACGATTTTCATCTTGGATCGCTTGCCACAATACTGGATCGTAATCAGCGATAGTCATATTTCTTGTAAACATTGTGTTCTCCTGTTATGTAATTTATGGCAGATAGTTTAACTGTTTATGGATAAAAACTTAATTAAAATTTCATTCCTAAATTTTCATCACTTAAATGAAATTAATTCATCATAATGATATGGATTATTTTTGCAACTCTCGTTCCACAGCCCTGTAACCAATATCTCGACGATAAAAACGCCCAGACCATTGAATTTGCTCAGCCAGTTTTAACGCTTTCTGTTGTGCCTCAAATACGCTTTCACCTAATGCAGTCACACAAAGTACACGACCGCCGTTTGTGACTAGCTTGCCTTCTTGTTCTGCGACACCCGCTAAGAAAACTTTCTCGTTTTTGACCGCACTTTTAGGCAATCCGCTGATTTCATCGCCTTTACGGTAATCTTTTGGGTATCCCTCTGCAGCCAATACGATACCTAAAGAAGCTCGTGGATCCCATTGTGATATTACTTCATCTAATTTGCCGTCACATGCTTTAAGACAGAGTTCAACAAGGTCTGATTTGAGACGTAGCATTATTGGCTGCGTTTCTGGATCGCCAAAACGACAATTAAATTCGATCACTTTCGGCTGCCCATTTGGCATAATCATTAATCCTGCATATAGGAAACCCGTGTAAACACTGCCTTCCGCTGCCATTCCATTAACGGTTGGGTAAATCACTTCTTTCATAATGCGACTATGAATTTCGGGTGTTACTACTGGTGCAGGCGAATACGCGCCCATACCGCCTGTATTTAACCCCGTATCATTTTCGCCCACGCGTTTATGATCTTGGCTAGTCGCCATAGGTTCAACGTTTTTACCATCTACCATGACGATAAAACTGGCTTCTTCGCCATCTAGAAATTCTTCAATCACTACTCGGCTGCCCGCTTCGCCAAAGGCATTACCAGAAAGCATATCACGTACTGCATCTTCGGCTTCTTGCAATGTCATCGCAACGATTACGCCTTTACCCGCCGCCAAGCCATCCGCTTTAACGACAATTGGCGCGCCTTTCTCACGCAAGTAAACCAATGCAGGTTCGACTTCGGTAAAGTTTTGATATTCTGCTGTTGGGATTTTATGACGAGCAAGGAAATCTTTAGTAAATGCTTTTGAACCCTCTAATTGCGCCGCTGCTTGAGTTGGCCCAAAAATTTTTAGTCCAGCTTCACGAAATGCATCAACTACCGCAATCACTAAGGGGGCTTCAGGACCAACAATGGTTAATCCAATTTGTTTATCTTGAGCAAATTTCACTAATGCGGGAATATCTGTCGCAGAAATATTCACGTTTTCTACTTTGTGTTCCAATGCAGTACCAGCGTTACCCGGTGCGACAAAAACTTTATCTGCTAATGGAGATTGTGCAGCTTTCCAAGCCAAAGCGTGTTCACGACCGCCGTTTCCGATGATGAGGATGTTCATGTTGTAGTCCTTGCATATGCCTAATTTAAAAAAAGTGCGGCTATTTTTTACCTGCAATTCCCCCTCTTTTGTAAAGAGGGGGATAGTTAGATAAATTAATGTCTAAAATGTCGCATTCCAGTCAATACCATTACCATATTATGTTCATCCGCCGCATCAATGACTTCTTGATCGCGCATTGATCCACCTGGATGGATCACACATTGAATACCCACTTTCGCCGCCGCATCAATGCCATCACGGAATGGGAAGAACGCATCAGATGCCATCACACAACCAGCCACTTCTAAACCTTCATCTTGCGCTTTAATACCCGCAATCTTCGCAGAATATACGCGGCTCATTTGACCTGCACCAATGCCAACAGTTTGATTATCTTTAGCGTAAACAATGGCATTAGATTTCACAAATTTTGCTACTTTCCAGCAGAATAATAAGTCTTTTAATTCTTGTTCAGTTGGCTGACGTTTACTCACCACTTTTAAATCATCCAAACCAACTATGCCTAAATCCGCATCTTGTACTAATAAACCACCATTTACACGTTTGAAATCTAAACGCTCAGAACGAGAGGTCAATCCTCCACATTCAAGCAAACGGACATTTTTCTTGCGTTGCATTACTTCTTGCGCTTCAGCAGAAACTTTCGGTGCAATAATCACTTCGACGAATTGGCGTTCCACAATTTCATTTGCTGTTTTTTCATCTAATTCACGGTTAAAAGCAAGAATTCCGCCAAATGCAGACGTTGGATCGGTTTGGTAAGCGCGATTATAAGCATCTAAAATATCCTTACCTAAAGCCACACCACACGGATTAGCGTGTTTAACGATAACACAAGCTGGCTCATCAAATTCTTTCACGCATTCAAGTGCTGCATCGGTGTCGGCAATATTATTGTAAGACAACGCTTTACCTTGCAGTTGATTAGCTGTAGCCACGCTCGCTTCTTGCACATTTAAATCAACATAGAAGGCGGCATTTTGATGGGAATTTTCGCCATAACGCATGGTTTGTTTACGCACGAAATTAAGATTTAAAGTTCGTGGGAATTGACCGCACTTCGCATTCGCCTCTTCTTCCTCTGCAATATGATAAGGTTTTACTAGCTGACCGAAATAGTTGGCAATCATAGAATCATATTGAGCGGTATGTTCAAATGCTTTAATCGCAAGGTCAAAACGAGTTTCAAAAGTTAGGCTGTTTTGGTGTTTATCCATTTCTGTAAGAATGGCGTTAAAATCATTATTATTAACTACGATTGCTACATCTTTATGGTTTTTCGCCGCAGAACGCACCATTGTTGGCCCCCCAATATCGATATTTTCTACCGCATCAGTCAAGGTGCAACCTGGTTTAGCAACGGTAGCTGCAAAGGGATATAAATTCACAACAACCATATCAATGCCTTCAATACTATGTTGTTGCATAATGGCATCGTCCGTACCACGACGACCAAGAATCCCGCCGTGTATTTTTGGATGTAAGGTTTTAACTCGACCGTCCATCATTTCAGGAAAACCTGTGTAATCAGACACTTCAATTACAGGTAAACCATTTTGTGCTAAAAGTTTTGCCGTTCCGCCTGTTGAAAGTAGTTTTACACCACGTTTAACTAAACCTTGAGCAAACTCTACAATACCCGTTTTATCAGACACACTCAGTAAAGCCTGACGAATTGGACGATCTGTCATTGTATTTTCCTTTCATTAAATAGTTAAAAATAAGCGATGGGAATTATAACGCAAACGTTTGCTTAAATATAGAAAAGATTAAATATAATTTCTTAAAGTGCGGTAAAAATACGATAAATTTCAGGCATAAAAAAGCCCACATAAATGTGGGCAAAAATAAGGATAAAATTATGAAACTACAACTAAACTACTTTTTAAAAAACTTATTATCTAAAGCACAAGCACCTGCGCCAGAAAATACAAAATATAGAAAGAGAAGTGAGTAAAGTAATGCAAGTTCGCCGCCATTTGCAATTGGGAAAAATAGATTTCCTTTTCCTGCTACGTGCATAAAGAAATAGGCATATGCCATTTCCCCTGACAAAATAAACGCAGCTTGGCGTGTAAATAAACCTAAGATTAATAAAATGGAACCAACAATTTCAATTACGCCTGCCACTAGTAGCATTGGATCGCCTACTGCACCATTTCCTCCAGTCATAGAAATTGGAAATTCCAAAAATTTTGCCGTGCCGTGTAAAATAAACATATAAGCGACAACGATACGTAAAAATGCCAAGAAATACGGGCGATATTTTTCAAGATTGTTCATTTTGCTTTCCTTTTGTTTAAAGATGAATTAAAACGGCGTCATATTAATCTTTAACGGATAGTCAAACAATAATTAAAATTGAAAAATACTTTTTACCAAAAGTAAAAAATAACTAAAGTAGCTTTTCAATCCAATTAGAAAAAGCATCAGCATCCATAAAGCCCGTTACTCTACTTCCTTTAATTTCATTATTTTGCTGATCAAAAAATAAAATCGTAGGCAATCCCATCACATTAAAGCGTTCCATTAATGCTTTATTTTCTGGGCTATTCTTTGTCATATTCATTTGTAACAATAAGATATTTTGAAATTGCTGTTGCACTTGTGGATCTGAAAACGTCAGCTTTTCAAATTCTTTACAAGCGACACACCAATCCGCGTATAAATCCAACATAGCAATTGAATGCGGATTTTCCGCTAAAGTGCGGTCAAGTTCTTCAATATTTTTAATCTGCTTAAATTTAACTTGAGAAACAGACTTATTTTCTACCGTACTTTGTGTTGTAGTTTGAGTTTGCCAAATCCAATTTTGCAGGGGTTGTACAGTAACCATAGCCAACGCAAAACTAATAATTTTGATGGCATAGCCAAAACCGTTCTTAGACATCTGCAACGAAAACCAAATAAAGAATGCTGTCGCTAATCCAGCCCATAAGCGTGGCTCCCATACTTCAGGCAAAATACGAGAAAGTAAAAATACAGGTAACGCCAACATAACAAAGCCGAATGTTTGTTTTACGGTATTCATCCATTCGCCTGATTTTGGCAAAATTTTATTACCAAACAATGTGATTAACATTAGCGGCACGCCCATACCCAGTGCAAGTAAATAAAGGGTTGCTGCACCTGTGAATAAATCGCCACTTTGTGCCACATAAAGTAAAGCGCCAGAAAGTGGTGCAGATGTGCAAGGTGATGCCACAAGCCCAGCAATCATTCCCATTGCAAAGGCACCGCCAAAAGCACCCGATGTTTGTTTTTGGCTCCACGTATTTAGTTTATTTTGTAAGCTATTTGGCAATTGAATAGTAAATAAGCCAAACATTGAAAGGGCAAGCACAACAAATAAAATAGAAAGCCCAATCATCACATAAGGATGTTGCAAGGCAATTTGGAACGGCAAACCGATGGCTGCCACTGCAAGCCCTAACAAAGTGTAAGTCAGTGCCATACCTTGAACGTAAAGAAAAGCTAAACTAAACGCACGCATCATATTTGGACGTTGTTGCTGACCGATAACAATAGCAGAAAGTAACGGTAACATTGGCAATACGCAAGGCGTAAAAGCCAGTCCCAATCCCAATAAAAAGAAACCGAAAATTGCCCATTTACTATGGAATAAACCATCAGCCAAACGATCTTGTTCAGATAAAAGTGCGGTATTTTTTTCAACTGTTTTTTCGACAATTTGCTCTTGAGAAACGGCTAAATCGCCAATTCGTAATACTTTAGTTTCAGGCGGATAGCAAAAACCTTCGGTACATCCTTGATAAGTAATTTCAACCTTATCATCAGCATTATTAAATGCTCCGCTAAATATGCCATCAATTGAGTGAGTAAAAACTTTTACTTCCCCAAAATAAGGATCTTGATGTAATTCCGCTGCCTGTTGTGTATGCAAAGAGAGAGAATTTGATTTACCAACTAATTCAGCATTAATCTTATCTTGATATAAATAATAGCCATCAGCAATATCCCAATGGGCTTGTAACTGGCTTTTATCTGTAGATAAAGTAGCAGAAAAAGCAAAAGCATCATCTACTTTTAAAAAGGTTTGTTTTTTATCGAATAAACCTGAATTAGCCGCAAAAGCAGTGAAAATCAGCGTAAAAAAAAGAAAGAGTTTTTTCATAGAATTGAGTGTAAAAATATAAATGTTCGAAATTCTATCACAAAGAAAGTTGAATACCTAAAACTATGATTTAGATCACAAAAAGGAAAATCAAGTAAAAAATCACCGCACTTTTTTATTGTTACAATAATGTTGCACAGCTAGAATGATAGCTTTGATAGCATACGCCAAAATAAGTATAAGGATGGAAAATGACTACTCCAAAAATTCTCGTTGTTGAAGATGAAATCGTCACTCGAAATACGCTTAAAGGGATTTTTGAAGCGGAAGGATATGATGTGTTTGAAGCAGAAAATGGTGTTGAAATGCATCATATATTGACAAATCATAATATTAATTTGGTTGTGATGGATATTAATTTACCAGGTAAAAACGGCTTATTATTGGCAAGAGAACTCCGTGAAGAATTAAGCTTACCTCTTATTTTTTTAACTGGTCGAGATAATGAAGTGGATAAAATTTTAGGTCTGGAAATTGGTGCCGACGATTATTTAACCAAACCTTTTAACCCTAGAGAACTGACTATCCGCGCACGTAATCTATTGCATCGTACAATGCCACATCAAGAAAAAGAAAATACATTTGGTCGAGAATTCTATCGTTTTAATGGTTGGAAATTAGACCTAAATAGCCACAGTTTAATTACACCAGAAGGACAAGAATTCAAACTTCCTCGCAGTGAATTCCGTGCAATGTTACATTTCTGTGAAAATCCAGGAAAATTGCAAACGCGCGAAGAATTGCTGAAAAAAATGACGGGACGAGAGTTAAAACCTCAGGATCGTACCGTAGATGTCACAATTCGACGTATCAGAAAACATTTTGAAGATCATCCAAATACTCCAAATATCATTATGACTATACATGGAGAAGGCTATCGTTTTTGTGGAGATATTGAATAAAGTGATTTTTCTACATAAAAATTCCTTTTTGAAATTCATTTCCTGTTTTGTTAGAATTCGCACACTTTCCAATATCTAATGGAAAGTGAGTTCGGATGAAGGTAGCTGGAGAGCGGGGAATTGACCCCACACCGACGATGTAAAATCTTTCAGGTGCGATGGCAGGGACTGTTACTGGACGAACCCTTGGAGAGATCCATTTTAGAAATGGACGCCGAAGGCGCAAAAGAGCGGTTAATTTTTTAATCGTTTTTCAAACGCTCAGGCAAAAGGACAGGGGCAAAAGACAATCTATTGTAAGTGTGGAAATTATCTATCTTTTCACCGCACTTTCTTTTCCATTGTATCTTTTCGTCTTCTTGTCGTGTTTATTTTTGATTTAAACGACGAGGAATCACAATGACAATTGAGTCAATTCTTTCAGCTATTGATAGCTTTATTTGGGGCGCACCGCTACTCATACTCTTATCGGGCACGGGACTCTATTTAACGTTACGCTTAGGCTTTATTCAAATTCGCTACTTACCGCGCGCACTAGGTTATTTGTTCAAAAAAGATAAAGGTGGAAAAGGGGATGTTTCCTCTTTTGCCGCACTTTGTACTGCGTTAGCTGCAACAATTGGAACGGGTAATATTGTGGGCGTTGCAACTGCGGTACAAGCAGGTGGGCCAGGGGCTATTTTTTGGATGTGGCTGGTTGCTTTGTTAGGAATGGCAACAAAATATGCTGAATGTTTACTCGCGGTTAAATACCGTGTTCGTGATAAAAATGGCTTTATGGCTGGCGGCCCGATGTATTACATTGAACGCGGACTAGGTATTAAATGGCTGGCAAAATTATTTGCATTATTTGGTGTAATGGTGGCCTTTTTCGGAATAGGTACATTCCCACAAGTGAATGCAATTACTCACGCAATGCAAGACACTTTTAACATTCCCATTTTAGTTACAGCAATTATTGTTACACTTTTAGTCGGCTTAATCATTCTTGGCGGAGTTAAACGTATCGCAACCACATCATCAGTAATTGTGCCGTTTATGGCGATTTTATACGTCACGACTTCACTGGTTATTATCCTTTTGAATATAGAAAAAGTACCAGATGCGATTTTATTGATTATTGATAGTGCTTTTGAGCCGCAAGCTGCATTAGGCGGTGCCGTAGGGCTTACTGTAATGAAAGCGATTCAATCAGGCGTTGCGCGCGGCATTTTCTCCAATGAATCTGGTTTAGGAAGCGCGCCAATTGCAGCCGCAGCGGCACAAACTCGTGAGCCTGTCCGTCAAGGTTTAATTTCTATGACAGGAACATTCTTGGATACCATTATTGTTTGTACGATGACGGGGATTGTATTGGTATTGACTGGGGCGTGGAACAATCCTGAATTAGCAGGTGCTACAGTAACAAACTACGCATTCTCACAAGGCTTAGGTGTATCAATTGGCGCAACGATTGTAACAGTAGGTTTATTATTTTTTGCGTTTACAACTATTTTAGGTTGGTGTTATTACGGGGAACGTTGTTTCGTTTATCTTGTGGGTATTCGTGCGATAAAAATATATCGCTTAACCTATATTATATTGGTTGGTTTAGGGGCATTCTTACACTTAAATTTAATATGGATTATCGCTGATATTGTAAATGGTTTAATGGCTTTCCCAAATCTTATCGCACTTATTGGATTGCGAAAAGTGGTGGTTGAAGAAACAAAAGATTATTTCCAACGTTTAAAAATTAATCATTATGATCAAGATGAAGTGATAAAATAGTTAAATAAAAGGTGCTGTTCAGTAAATTCTGTGAAACAGCACCTTTATTTTTCTATTTTTAATCAACACTATAATATAATTTTCCGATTTCAATTTTTTGACGACCCGTCTCTTCTCGCCATTTATTACTATCACGTAAAGAATACACACAACCGCAATATTCTTGTTGATAGAATCGCTCACGCTTACTAATCTCAATCATACGCTGTGAACCACCTTCCTTGCGCCAGTTATAATCCCAATAAACAACATCATCATATTTTTCCGCCGCACGATGCCCACAGCCATTGATTTGATTCATATCTTTCCAGCGAGAAATACCAAGACAACTAGTAAAAACAGGGAAGCCGTGTTTATGTGCATATTCAGCCGCTTTTTCAAAGCGCATATCAAAACACATAGTACAACGAATACCTCTTTCAGGCTCCCATTCCATTCCTTTGGCACGATCAAACCAATTTTGACGATCGTAATCAGCATCAATAAATGGAATACCAAATTTTTTTGCAAAACGGATATTTTCTTCTTTACGAATTAAATATTCTTTGAGTGGATGAATGTTTGGATTATAAAAATAAATCGTAAATTCAATGCCTGATGCAAGAATAGCTTCCATCACTTCGCCAGAGCAAGGCGCACAACAAGAATGCAAAAGGAGCTTATTGTGTCCATCTGGCAACTCAAGTTTTTCACGAATAAAAGGTGCGTTAGGATCCTTACGGATTTTTTGTTTTCGCGGTTTAGCTTGAAAATTGACCGCACTTATTTCTAGTTTAGGTTGAAGTTCTGTATTCATAAAGTTTAATTAAAATTAATGGGTTCAAGTATATAAGCTAAATTATGGACTAATAATTTCTATCTACAGACAAATATGCCAATGAAATCAACGCTTGTTTATATTCACTTTCTGGCAAAATTTCGATTGCATCCACTGCTTTTTGAGCTTCTTCTTTTGCACGATTCATTGCGTAATCTAAAGACTTATGCTCAGTCATAATAGCTAACACTTCATCAATCGCTTCACGTTTACCGCCTTGCTCAATCGCCTCGCGAATTAAAGCCGCCTGTTGAGCATTTCCATGACGCATAGCGTGTAGCAGAGGAAGGGTTGGTTTTCCTTCAGCTAAATCATCGCCTACATTTTTACCCAGAGCTTGTGCATTTGCACTATAATCCAATACATCATCCACAAGCTGAAATGCAGTTCCAAGATAACGCCCGTAATCTTGTAAAGCCTTTTCTTGAACTTCTGTTCCACCCGCAACAATTGCCGCAGCTTGACCAGCCACCTCAAACAAACGAGCAGTTTTGCTATAAATTACACGCATATAATTAGTTTCGCTCGTTTCAGGATCATTAACATTCATTAACTGCTGAACTTCGCCTTCCGCTAAAACGTTAGTCGCATCCGCCATAATACTTAAAATTTTCAATGATTCTAATTGTGCAACTAATTGAAATGCACGCGTATAAATAAAATCGCCTACCAACACACTCGCCGCATTGCCAAATTCAGCATTCGCCGTAGCGCGCCCACGACGCATATCAGATTCATCTACTACATCATCGTGTAATAAAGAAGCGGTATGAATAAATTCAACAAAAGTAGCACAAGTAATTGAATTAGATCCTTCGAACCCTAAAGATCGGGCTGCAAGCACTGCGATCAACGGGCGTATCCGCTTACCGCCACCTTGAACAATATAAAAACCTAACTGTCCTATTAGCGGTACATCTGAATTAAGCTGAGCAAGAATATTTTGATTAACTTTTTGCATATCTAGATCTGCAAGTTTTTGGATCTCGTCTATGCTCATAAGATCTTGTTTCTTCATTTTTTCATCAATTATTAGTCAAAAGTGCGGTGCATTTTACCCGAATTTTCAGACTTTCTGAAATCAATCCGCAAATGAAGGGAATTTTTTTATTTTATTGTAAATAAATTCTTGCCATAGGTAGGATTTTTCCGTAGAATTTGCCACCTATTTTATATGAATTTTTAAGTGTGGACTGCTAAAGAGCAGGGAAACACAATTAAGCGGAGTATTTATGTACGCAGTTTTCCAAAGTGGCGGTAAACAACACCGTGTGAGCGAAGGTCAAGTTGTTCGTTTAGAAAAACTTGAACTTGCAACTGGCGAAACAGTTGAGTTCGATTCTGTGTTGATGGTCGTTAATGGTGAAGATGTTAAAATTGGTGCACCAGTAGTTGCTGGTGCAAAAGTAGTGGCTGAAGTTGTTGCACAAGGTCGTGGCGAGAAAGTTAAAATCGTTAAATTCCGTCGTCGCAAACACAGCCGTAAACAACAAGGTCATCGTCAGTGGTTCACAGAAGTGAAAATCACTGGGATTCAAGCATAATTTCAGAGGAGATCAAGTAGATGGCAACTAAAAAAGCTGGTGGTTCAACTCGTAACGGTCGCGATTCTGAAGCTAAACGCCTTGGTGTTAAGCGTTTCGGTGGCGAATCTGTGTTAGCAGGTAGTATTATTGTTCGCCAACGTGGTACTAAATTCCACGCAGGTAACAACGTAGGAATGGGAAGAGATCACACCTTATTCGCAACCGCAGATGGTAAAGTGAAATTTGAAGTAAAAGGCGAGAAAAGCCGTAAATACGTAAGTATTGTTACTGAATAATTTAAAATCTATTCCATTGAAACGCCCTACAATTTTGTGGGGCGTTTTGTCTTTCTTAATTTCACATAAGTGAGAACGCAATGAAACAACAACCTTTACTAGGCTTTACCTTTGCACTTATTGCTGCAATGGCTTGGGGGTCATTGCCTATTGCTTTGAAACAAGTTTTGTCTGTAATGAATGCGCAAACTATCGTATGGTATCGTTTCATTATTGCTGCAGTTTTATTATTGGCTTTACTTGCTTATAAAAAACAATTACCTGAATTAATGAAAGTTCGCCAATATGCGTGGATTATGCTTATTGGAGTAATTGGCCTTACCGGCAATTTTCTATTATTTAGTAGCTCGCTGAATTACATTGAACCGTCAGTTGCACAAATTTTTATTCATTTATCCTCTTTTGGAATGCTCATCTGCGGTGTACTGATCTTCAAAGAAAAATTAGGGTTACACCAAAAGCTCGGGCTTTTCTTATTGTTAATTGGTCTAAGTTTATTCTTTAATGATCGTTTTGCTGTATTTTCTGGACTAAATAAGTATTCAACAGGTGTCATTTTAAGTATAGGGGGCGCTCTTATTTGGGTCGCTTATGGAATGGCGCAAAAATTAATGTTACGTAAATTTAATTCACAACAAATCTTGCTAATGATGTATTTAGGTTGTGCCATAGTCTTTATGCCGATGGCTGAATTCTCGCAAGTGCAAGAACTCACACCTTTAGCTCTGATTTGTTTTATTTACTGCTGTTTAAATACCTTAATTGGATACGGCTCTTATGCGGAAGCACTTAATCGTTGGGATGTATCAAAAGTCAGCGTTGTTATCACACTTGTACCTCTTTTCACAATCCTATTTTCTCATATTGCGCATTATTTTAGCCCAATAGATTTTGCGGCACCAGAATTGAATAATATTAGCTATATTGGTGCATTTGTTGTAGTATGCGGGGCAATTTTATCCGCAATTGGACATAAATTATTACCGCATAGAACTCATTAAAGTGCGGTTTATTTTGGAGAAGTTTTAATGAAATTTATTGATGAATCCCTTATTAGAATTGAGGCTGGGGATGGTGGCAACGGTTGCGTAAGTTTCCGTCGAGAAAAATTTATTCCGAAAGGTGGCCCTGATGGTGGCGACGGTGGCGACGGTGGCGATGTCTATTTACAAGCCGATGAAAACCTCAATACCTTAATCGACTACCGCTTTAATAAACGCTTTGCGGCAGAGCGTGGAGAGAATGGACGGAGTTCAGATTGTACAGGACGTCGCGGTAAAGATATTATTTTACCTGTTCCCGTAGGAACTCGTGCTATTGATAACGACACCAAAGAAACTTTGGGGGATTTAACCGAACACGGTCAAAAAATGTTGGTAGCCAAAGGTGGTTATCACGGTTTAGGGAATACCCGTTTCAAATCATCGGTAAACCGTGCACCGCGTCAAAAAACAATGGGAACACCGGGTGAAAAACGCAATTTATTATTGGAATTAATGCTACTTGCTGATGTGGGAATGCTCGGTTTTCCTAATGCAGGTAAATCCACTTTTATTCGTGCCGTTTCAGCCGCCAAACCAAAAGTTGCAGATTATCCATTTACTACCTTAGTACCAAGTCTCGGTGTTGTGAAAGTGGACGACTCACACAGTTTCGTAGTGGCAGATATTCCTGGATTAATTGAGGGGGCTGCAGATGGTGCAGGGCTAGGAATTCGCTTTTTAAAACATTTAGAACGTTGTAGAGTGCTTATTCATTTAGTCGATATTGCTCCAATTGATGGATCTAATCCAGCAGATAATGTCGCTATTATTGAATCTGAACTTTTCCAATACAGTGAAAAATTATCAGAAAAGCCACGCTGGTTAGTATTCAATAAAATTGATACGATGAGCGATGAAGAAGCTGAAGAGCGGGTTCGAGAAATCACTGAACAATTAGGTTGGGAAGAAGGCTATTACTTGATTTCAGCTGCAACAGGGAAAAATGTTCCACCACTTTGTCGTGATATTATGGACTTTATCATAGCAAATCCACGCGAAGCTGAAACACAACAAGTTGCACCTGAAGAAGTAAAATTCAAATGGGAAGATTATCATCAGGAACAACTAGCGGAGTATCAATTTGATGATGACGAAGATTGGGATGATGATTGGACTAAAGAAGACGATGACGAAGATTGGGATGATGATTGGACTGAAGAAGATGATGACGAAGACTGGGATGATGATTGGACTGAAGAAGATGATGAAGGAATTGAGTTCATCTATAAACCTTAAGAAAGTCTAATTTTGTAAGCATTAAAAATTTAAGAGCACCTAAAACTTTTAGGTGCTTTTTGCTATCAATTAACGCTCAAAAATTTCACAATCAGTAAAGAAATAAGCAATTTCACGATTTGCATTTTCTATACTATCTGATCCGTGAACCGAATTCTCACGCTGACTTAATGCAAAATCTTTACGAATTGTCCCTTCTTCTGCAGTTTCTGGATTAGTTGTACCAATCAAAGTGCGGTAATCTTTCACTGCATTTTCTTTTTCAAGAACAGAAACCACTATCGGCGAAGACATCATATATTCAACTAAAGGCGCAAAAAATTCTTTGCCTTGATGCTCTGCATAAAAGCCTTCAGCCTGATCACGAGTTAGGCGTACCATTTTAGAGGCTATGATTTTAAAGCCATTTTGCTCAAAACGAGTTAAGATTGCTCCAATTAGATTACGCTTTACCGCATCAGGTTTAATAATCGAAAAAGTTCTTTCTGTCATCATATCTCCTTACTTCAATGATTTTGATAACATTAAATTTGCTAAAGTTTGCACACCAATCCCTGTGGCTCCAACAGCCCATAAATCACTACCAGATTTACGATAAGTCGCGGAACAATCAATATGCAACCAATTTTGTTGATAATTTTTTATAAAATACGATAAAAATGCCGTTGCTGTACTTGCCCCCGCCCCAACTGGAACAGAACCAATATTAGCAATATCGGCAAAAGATGAATTAATTTGTGAGCGATGAAAATCTTCAAATGGTAAACGCCAGAAAGGTTCATTTTCTTCTTTTGCTGATTGGGAAAGATTCTTCACGAGATCATCATCCATAGATAATACCGAATGATAGTCATTTCCTACTGCCATTTTTGCTGCACCAGTTAAAGTTGCACAATCAATAATAAAATCTGGATTTTGGCTGTCCGCTTCAATCAATCCATCAGCCAACACCAAACGCCCTTCAGCGTCAGTATTCAGCACTTCTGCTGTCACGCCATTTTTATAAGTAATAATATCGCCTAGTTTAAAGGCATTATTGCTTATCAAATTCTCTGCACAACATAAATACAGTTTAACGCGTTGATTTAATCCACGAGCGATTGCGAAACCTAAAGCCCCCGTTAATAATGCTGCCCCACCCATATCGGTTCGCATTGTGCTCATTCCATCACTTGGTTTGATACTGTAGCCGCCACTGTCAAAAGTAATCCCCTTACCAACTAAACAAGCTAACACTGGCGCATTCGGATCTTGTGTTGGATTGAAATCAAGTTGCAACATAGCTGGCAAGTTAGCTGAGCCTTTACCCACAGTCCAAATTCCGTGATAACCTTGTTGCTCAAGTTCCTCACCAGAAATAATCTTAAAACTTACCGCACTTTTTTCATTATAAATATCAGCTTGGTTTAAGATAAATTCAGCTGCACGTTCTGCTAATTTTACTGGTGTTAGGCTTTGTGCCGGCTCATTAATAATCCCACGCACAAAATCACCACATTCGATACGCGCTAACAATTCATCTTGCGGTTCATCATCTAAATGAGGAAACTCAATCCCGTAATCTTGTTTTGCGGTATAAAAACCTTGATAAAACGCCCAGCAAAATTCTAAATCCCATTCTTCACCGAGCAATTCCACATTTTTAATTCCCTGCCCACGCAATTTACGAGCGGCTTGTTGAACTAAAGTGCGGTCAGTTTTTTCATTATTTTTTAAATGAATTGTTGCTTTATTAGAGTCAAAGCTCAAAATAGCATTTTTTCCCCAAGCATCATTCGCTAAGTTATTTGAAAGTGTAATTTGCATATTTATTCCCCCATGTATAAACAAAATAAATTTAGAAACTATACCAGCTTTATACCTAATTTCACATCATTCAATCATGAATAACAAGCATTTTACAAATATTTAAGGTAGAATCTACTCAATTTAAGTTTGCACATGCTTTTATTCGTATGATTCAAGAAAAACATCTAACGTTTACAATTAACCTCTTAGTTTCTCTATTTTTCTTAACCGTTTTAATCGTTCCAAAGGGCTATAACTATGCACCAATAATATTAAGCGCGATTGGATTGATTTATTTCATACCATTAAAGAAAAAACTATCTTTTAGCTCTGAAGATAAAAAACTGATTTTTTCTTTTTTATTTTATTTCTCCACATTCTTATTATCTATCATTATCAATAAAGATGGGATTAGAGAAATAGATAATCCAAGCCGACTTCTATTATTCATTCCTCTACTACTTTTATTCAAAAACTTTCCAATAAAAAGGAAAACAATTTTATACGCAATTCCTTCTAGTGCATTAATTACTGGATGCGTTGCGTTATTTCAGAAGTTTGTATTAGGGTATGAAAAACCATTTCCTGAAATAATGCACATACAAATGGGCAACATTGCGATCTCTTTAGCCACATTCACCCTTGTTATCACTCTTCACTTCTTCATCAAAAAACAATATAAGTCTACATTATTTGGGTTTGTAGCCATTATACTTGCTATCATGACTAGTGCATTATCTGGGGCTAGAGGTGGATGGATTGGCTTACCCGTTGTAATTGGTATAATTTTATTTCTATACAAAGAAGACATTAATAAGAAACTTATTATAACTTTAGTTACAGTTATTACCATTGGATTAACCGCACTCATTGCCAATCCTAAATTCGGAATTGAAAAACGATATAACGCAGCAAAATCAGATATTGTTAGCTATTTAGAAAAAAACAATAGAAACACCTCATTAGGTGCGAGATTTGACATGTGGGAAAATGCCTTAATTGCTATAAAGGAAGCGCCTATCTTTGGCCATGGGAGTAATGGATACGAGGAGTTTAGACATAGACAAGTAAAATCTAAACAAATGGCTAAAACCACTTTACATTTTGGAAGTTTACATAATCAATATTTAGAATCTTGGGTGAAACGTGGTTTAGTTGGATTTATAGCATTAATCCTGATTATTCTAACTCCAATATTTTTCTTTATTAAAAATTTAAACACCCATAATTTAGAAACAAAATGTATTTGTATTTTAGGAATTATACATATTGTTTCCCATATATTTTATTTCACAAGCCAGTCATTCTTGGCTCATAACTCAGGCAATATTTTTTACTTCTTCAACTATCTTATATTTTATTGTCTAATAAAAAGAGAAAAAATCACAAGATAGATAAACATTCTTATCTTTTACCCTATTTAAGAAGATTAACTGTTAAACAAATACCATTGTACTGTCTGGCTAAGTCCTCGTTCAAAGGTTATTTTCGGTTGCCAACCTAATTCTGCATGAATTTTGGAACAATCCAATGAATATCGCACATCGTGACCAGGTCGGTCTTTTACAAAAATAATTAAATCATCGTAATACTTAATATTATTAGGCTTATTTGGTGCAAGTTCTTCGAGTAATTGACAAATTGTTTTAACCACTTCAAGGTTTGTTTTTTCACAATTTCCACCGATATTATAGTTTTCCCCGACTCGACCTTTTGTTAAAACTAAATATAAGGCTTGAACATGCTCTTCCACAAATAACCAATCGCGAATCTGCTGCCCATCACCATAAATTGGCAAAGGCTTCCCCATCAGTGCATTTGAAATCACTAAAGGGATGAGTTTTTCCGGATGTTGGTAAGCTCCATAGTTATTGGAACTGTTTGTAATAATCACCGGCAAGCCATAAGTGCGATGCCAAGCATAAACTAAATGATCACTCGCTGCTTTTGATGCTGAATAAGGGCTGCTTGGATGATAAGGAGAATATTCGGTAAAAGCAGGTTCTGAAAGAGATAAATCACCATAAACTTCATCAGTAGAAATATGGTGGAATCGAAAGGTCGTTTTTTTAGCTTCGTCTAAAGTATACCAATAATTCTTAGCAACCTCTAACAACGTATAAGTACCAACAATATTGGTTTGAATAAAATCAGCTGCTCCAGAAATAGAACGATCGACATGACTTTCTGCCGCCAAATGCATCACTGCATCAGGCTGATATTTCTCGAAAACGCTTTCTATCGCCTTAAGATCACAGATATCAATTTGCTCAAAAGCATAGCGAGGATTATTTTCAACCTCTTTCAAAGCTGATTGATTTGCCGCATAGGTCAGTTTATCAATATTGATAACGGAATCTTGAGTCTGATAAATGATATATCGAATAAGAGCGGAACCGATGAAGCCGGAACCGCCGGTGATTAAAATATTCATCTTGTTGAGTTAATAAATTTAAAGTAATACAAATAGAAGAAATCTCGCTTAAGAAATAATTAAATAAAACATTAATAAGCTCCATCTCGTTTTAAAACTACATTTACAGTTTTGAACAAAATAGCAATATCATTCCAAAGTGACCAATTTTTTACATACCAAGAATCAAAATAAATGCGAGTATTATAATCGACATTATTACGTCCGCTGACTTGCCAAAGCCCTGTCATACCGGGTTTTGCCATTAAGTAATAATCTACGTTTTCTTCATAACGCTCTAGCTCATCAATTACAATTGGGCGAGGCCCAACTAAACTCATTTCACCTTTTAAAACATTAAATAATTGAGGTAATTCATCTAAACTTGTTTTGCGAATAAAAGCACCGATTTTAGTAATTCGAGGATCATTCTTTAATTTAAAATCTTTTTCCCATTCTGCTCTTGCTTGAGGATCTGTTCTTAGCAATTCATCAAGCACCTCTTTGGAATTTACAATCAATGATCTAAACTTTAAGCAGTTAAATGTCTTCCCATTACGACCAATTCGAGGATGTCCATAAATAGCATTACCACCATCTTTTTTTACTGCAAAATACAGATAAAGCAACACAGGGGAAAATATAATAATAGCTAAGGAACCAACAACAATATCCATGGTTCGTTTCAAAATACGAGAAGATAGTTTAGCCAAATTATTATTCATTCGTAATAACATCATTTCATGGCTAAACATAAAAGACATGTCCGTACTATATAAAGGTAAGCCTCTCAATGTAGGAATAACAGAAACAGAACGATATCCATTTGTGGAAAAATAACGTAACCAATTATTCCTATCTACTTCTTCATTATCCTCAAGAGCAATAATAAATTGATCTGACTTCTTCATTCTTGATTTCCAAGAATCAGTATTATCTAAAATAGGAATATCCAGTGATACCACATTGACATTAGTAGTATTTGATACAGAAATAAAACATATTACCTTTAAACCTAAATAAGGTTCATCTTTCAAGGCATTATATATATCAAAAGCATTATCTCTAGCACCAATTATGACGGTATTTCTAACAAACCAACTAAGCTTTATTAATAAATGCTTTACAAATACTCTTGCAAAAGGGAAAATTAGAAAAGTGATTCCCCAAGTAAGAAACCATAAATATCTAGAGAAATATAATTTAGAAAATGCAACAATTGCAAGTTCAAAGACCGCAAAGATAAGAAGTGTTCTAAAAATCTCTTTTAACTCAAACCAAAAAGGTTTTCTATAAGTATAATGTCTTAGCCTAATAGCAAACCATCCAACACAAAGAAAACCTAAAAGCGTATGAATGTAATATCTATCATCCACTTCGTAAACAGGTAAATATTGATCATATCCATGATGATAATAGGATATTATTAGTAAAGATAATGAAAAAGAAGCATTAAATGTAATAAAATCTAATAAAGCTAAAATAAATTTAGACAAAAATAACTTATTCATATTCTATCCTTCCAAATCTTGATAATAATTTAGGGTGTATTTTTGTACCATAAAAAATAATATCTTCTTTTGGGTATACATATACAGCCGTTGAGAAAATTGTTACCACTTTTTCAAATCTTATGCCTAATACATCTAAAATCTCAGATGGGTAATTTTCACTAAAAACCTCAATATTAGGGAAATAATTTCGATAGTTTGTAGTTTCTCTTGGATGTGTTTTAATTACAAGTTTCTCTTGATCATAATTTCCTATTATAGTTTTATAAAGAGCGATTTTCTCTTCCTCAGTTAAAACATTATCTTCTGAAAGTGGCTGTGTAAATAAAACGATACTTTTATGCTTTAAATTTTCTAATTTATTTTTATCTACACTTAGTAAAAATAAAATCTCATCTTGTTCTTCTTTTGTTTTATTTTTCCAAAGTTGATGAATATTAATTACTTCAACTTTTTCTTTAATACAATCAGGAATATTATCATTCCTTGTTAAATAAATTTTCTTAACATTTTTATGCATTCCAAATTTAGGTAGTGAAAACAATCTATTTTTTAAACTTCTTTTATAATTTTTAGTTTGATAGTTCTCAGTGCCATCTTCAATTAAATAAAAAAGACATTTACTTAAAAAAAATGAAGAGCCTAAAATATGGTCAGCACCATAAACAACAGTTTTTTTAAATTCTATTTTATTTTTATAACAAAAATATATTAATTTAATTTCAGAAATAATTTTTTTAAATAGTAAATCAAAGATAGAATCAGCACTATGAAACTCAAATGCAGATTTAATTTTAGATTCAACTTTATTAGAAAATATAAAAACATCCCCTAATCTCCTTTTATCTATAAGAAGAAATAAAAATAACATCCTCATATTACTGATAATTATTACTCTTTTATTCATTCCCCCTCCTGAAATATGTTAACTGTCTTATAGTTTAATTCATATAGCAAATAATTTAGCTTATTAGTTAACGGATGAACATCATGAATATTCTTAACAAAAATACTAAGTTAGAAAAAACATATATAAAATAATAAGTAATCTATTTCTCTTAAATTTTAAGTTACAAATTAGAACAGAGAAAAATATTGCATAAGATACCAATAAAATTCCTGAAACCCTATTTGCTAACACTCCCACATTAGAGAATATAAAGAAAAGACTAACATATAAGAGCAGTAAGTTAGAATAAGTATAGGGGATTCTTTTATAAAATAGGAATAGTATAAATAACATTATTGCTCGTTGCATGTAAGGTATAGCAGACATTTTTAAATTTGCATCATGCTTATTAAAATAATAGTGAAACACCCGTCTAAAAGCAGCCACATTAGAGAAATTCTCATTACACCACTTAATAACTATACCTATTAAGTCAAAAGAAGATATAAATAATGCAATTACAACCATGTAAAATAGAACAGATACTTTAAATTCTTTTCTTATAAAAAAATAAAGCGGAATAAGTATAATGGCTATCTTATGAAATAGCGAGGCTAAAATAACCAGCAAAGTATACCTAAATAATTTATCCTCATGGATCAGTATGATAGCATAATATATTATGCACATTGCCACACCTTGTCTGTGCACACTAAAAATATATTCTAAAAATATAAAAGAATAGAAAATAAGCAACTGTATATTTCTATATAAACCAGTATTGTTTATTGCCTTATATAGAAAAAGGAATATTGCAAAGACATAAAAAACAAGAAAAACAAGGTGTTCATCAGTAAAGTATTTAATTACTGATTCAAAAAACAAATAACCATACTCAATATCATGAACATTATCCTTAAAATAAGAAATTGATATCTTATTTATTGGTAACACTTGTTTAAATAATTCTTCATATTGAAAATACTCTTCACCTACGCCATATCTAAAAACAGTAAAAAAATAGATAATTAAAATATTAAAAATAAAGAGTTGGCTAGATAATTTATTATATTTTAACCCCATCAACGAAGAAAGAGAAATAAATAAAAATAATACCAATCAAATAATCATTAATAATATAATCTACCATCAACAAATTTAATATATCTAATTGTTTTATCTGATACTACCTTTCTTTTTAAACTAAAAATTTCTGATAATACTTTTACAATATCTAGAATTTCTCCGTTCATTTTTACAAGATAAAAAATAGACCAAACAAAATTAGAAGTTAATCGATATCTCATTGGCATATATCTATTTAAAACAATAAGTTGATTTCTATATCTAAAGAAGTTTTCCTTTTTTCTCATCATTCTTCCATTTGGTGAAACCTTATGATAAATCACAATATCACTTGCATAAAGTATCTGATAGCCTGCTTCTAAAATCCTAAATGACAAATCTCTTTCTTCACCACCATATAGGCCAAGATCCTTAGGGTAAAACCCCGCTTTTTGATAGACTTCTTTCCTTATTGCATGCCCAGCACCAATAAAATAATAAGTCAGTAAATTCTGTGAAAAATCTAACTTTTTATTACCATGTGGGATCTCGTGTGATAATGCTTTACGAGTAAAATAGTTTTTAATATTAAAGGCTAACGCTCCTACTTTAGCATTATTTGCCATATAATCAGTCACTTTCTGAATTAAAAGAATAATATCTTCAATTTCAATATCGTCATCAAGTGTAATTAAAATATCTCCTTGAGCTTTTTCAATTAAAAAATTACGTCCTTCAGCAACACCTAGATTCTCACCGGTATGAAAATAGCTAAATAAAATGCTACTATTATTTTCTACAATAGAAGATAGAGCTGTTTCCAACTCTCTTGCTGGATTATTATCAAGGAAAAGTAATTCAATTTTTTTACCATGATATTTATTGACACATGCAAACGTTTCCAATACTTCTTGACAACGCCCGAAGCTAATAATAAGTAATGAAATCATATTTTTATTTCTTGTATTTAATAAATCCATTATAGGCATAGAGGATAAAATAATAAATTGATTTTACTACACCTAGTTTCTCTCTTTTAAAATAGATATTAAATGTCCAGATTGCACTTTTAAATTTATTTGATGAAACGCTGACTTTACCTATTCTTACAAATGAACTTGCCTGATGGCTATATAGTATAGATTGTTTAACTTCTTTTAAACAATCTAAAAAGAAGGCATAATCTTCGTGTTTAATATTAGGAAACCTAAGTAATTTAATAGATTCTCTTTTAACAAGTACGGTCATTATTTTAAATTGGTTACCTTGTAATAAGGTTAAATAATCAATTTTTTTACTAGTCGTAACTAATTTTATCTGATTTCCTTCCAAATCACAGAAAGCATAGTTGCCATGCGTCATTACAAGATGATTTTGCAACATAAAATTAAGTTGTTTTTCTAATTTATCATTTGCAATAAAATCATCACTATCTAAGAATGTAATATAGTCACCTTGTGCTTTTTCTAACCCTATATTTCTTGCCGCTGCAGGCCCTTGATTAGTTGGGGTAAAGAAAAGTTTAACTCGCTTATCTTTATCAATGATGTTATTTATTATTTCAATACTTTTATCTGTTGAACCATCATCAATTAAAATTAATTCAATGTTTTGATAAGATTGATTTAAGCAAGATAAAATACCTTGATTAAGGTAACATTCTGCATTATAAACAGGCATTATTATACTAATGAGTGGCATATTCATTTTCTTCTACTCTTTTTGTTATTTTATATAATACAGGTAAAATCCCCAACGCCCCCAATACACTAGCATAAGGAATATAAACTACATCCGTAAAAATTAATCCCCCCAATGCTCCCAAGTAAATCATTGTTGATAATACAGAGCAAAACGAAATTTCTTTAGTTTTTCCGTGATAAAACAAATAATTTACTAAGAACAAATAAGGGATGGTTAAACTCGTAGAGAGTAAGAATACTATAATGTAGTATTTTACCCCGATAAAATGTTTGCCTAAGAAGAACAATAGCCATTGTTCCGGAACAATTAAGGTAACAAGTGATGGAATAGGCACGATCAATAATGAAAGTAACGACCATCTATGTAAATCTTTTAACTTAACACTACCTTGTTTTAATTTCTCAAACAGATAGGGAACAAGCGCTTTATTTATCGCTAAAATAAAAACTGATAAGATAAATGCAATTTGCGCTCCCATTGCATATAAACCTAATTCCGCTTCGCTAAAGCGATGAAAAATAAAGATTCTATCCAATTGCCCTTTAATAAAAAAGCTACCGTGATGAAAAATCATCGGAAAACCAAAAGACATTATATAGAAAAAAGCTGTTTTATATTGTAAAAAATAAAACTTTTTATTATTTACTCTTTTTCTATAGATTAAATAAGAAAGTAAAGCTACAAAAACATTACTTATTAAAATTGCTAAAATACGTTTTTCTACCAAATCTGTTTGATAGAATTCAAGCATTAATATAGTAAGTGCTGCATTTGTAATCGTTGAAGAAACTTGAATAAAAGTATAGGGAATCGCTTGTTTTTGACATTGTCTAATGCTGAGCTGAACTGAAAGAAACACCTGAAATATCGCACTTAATACTAAGTAAAACATTATTTCAGATTGCATTAACCAGCAAAAAAGCAAACCTAATCCACCAATACTAAGCGTATAGGCATAGCCTGTCTTCACAACTAAATTTAATGAGCGTTTACCATACACATAAAAATAGCGAGCAACAGCGCCATCTTGGCTTAGCCCAATAAAAATTACAAATAAAGGTAAAAACGTTTGATAGTAAGAAAGCTTCCCAAATCCTTCTACCCCTAATTTACGCGATAAATAGGGTAGTAATAGAAAAGGTACACATTTTGCAGATAACTCTCCGATTAAATAAATAGAACTATCTTTAATTAAGCTCATTCTTTATTCCTTACAGATCATAAAAGCATTTAGTTTTCCTTTTATTCTCACCAGCTAAGAACGCCTTAATCAGTTCATAATCCTTTTCAGATCAGCTCTCTTGAAAATATGGATTATCCATTGCAGGCAAACATTTTCGGAAAGCATCATAAATTTTGCTAGTACACCAGCTATAACAGGGAGTTAATATTTTAAAGATAATAACCGCTCCCGTACTGATAAAAATAGCCTTTTTCTTCATGACTGCTTTTTATTAGTTTGTATAACCGAACCTAATAAAATAAAGAAAGTAGGTAACAGAATACCGATAATAAACCCGATAGCAAGAATCAACGCCCTCTTAGGATTATCTTTAACCACAGGATAATCAGGAGAGCTTAAATAATAATACGTTTTTACATCCTCAACTAATTCCAATTGTGAAGCTAATTTATTTAATTTAAATAACTGTCTATCTGTAATATAATAATTAGCTGGGTAAACAACAGGTGTGTTTTTAGCAATATCTAGTTGCGCCTGTAAATATTTTTCAGCGAGTATAAATAAATATGTACCATCTGCTAATTTAGAATCAGAGATATTATTTCCTCTTGAAAAATCTTTAATACCCGCTTTTTTAGCAATATCTAACGCATTTGTTAAGTTTTCAACTTGAACCTTTTTTGCTTCTGTTAGATTCTCTTCAATTTGTTCTTTACTAAATCTCAGCTCATCTAAACGGAGGTTAAATCCCTGTTTAAACTCTTAGTTTGTTTGGTTAAGACTATATTGATTTACAAAATTTACATACTCTGTCAATACAGATTGTGCATATTTTGGAGTTTCTGCTGAAAAGGTAATTTTTAAAGCTATTTTATCCAACTCAGTTAAATCTTTTTTCTTCGGATCAATTTCGTGAACAACTAAATACTTAGAGACTACATTTTCAATATAAATATGTCTTTATTCTTCTGTCATCTCCTTAGTATAATTTTCACCCATACAGATTGTTTTAAGAACTGGCGTTTTAAATCTCTAGAAAGAAGGAAGTGCCTAAATTGACCATACAATGAACCTGATAACGCTACAGAAGAAAATTCACTGTCGCCAATAATGTGGCATATTCCACACGTGTAGGCAGTAAGTTACCGAAATCGGTTGAACGAGGCACAACCACAATATCAGTTGAAGTCCACTGCTCTTTTGCCGTACAGGCCTATACGCCAGCTATTGCTATGAATACGCAGAAAAGCTCCATTAAATCAATCTAGTCATTCTTTTGAGAAGAAATCTTAGTCATATTTACTCCTTAAAAAAAATACGGCGAAATTTCACCGCATTATTCTTGTTTATATATCATTACGCATAATACATTTCAAATTCAACTGGATGTGGTGCCATATTTAAACGTTCTACTTCTTTACGTTTGATACTGATAAACGCATCAATAAAATCTTTAGCAAATACGCCACCTTGAGTTAAAAATTCATAGTCTTTTTCTAATGAATTCAATGCTTCTTCTAACGAGCTTGCCACTGCTGGAATATCTTTTAATTCTTCAGGTGGCAGATCGTAAAGATTTTTATCCATCGCATCGCCTGGATGGATTTTGTTTACCACGCCATCAAGACCTGCCATTAATAATGCAGCAAATGCTAAATATGGGTTTGCTAAAGGATCTGGGAAACGCGCTTCTATGCGAATCGCTTTTGGATTGGTTACAGCAGGGATACGAATTGAGGCAGAACGATTACTTGCAGAATAAGCCAACAATACAGGTGCTTCATAACCCGGCACTAAACGTTTATATGAATTAGTGCTTGAATTAGTGAACGCATTTAAGGCTTTAGCGTGCTTAATGATACCGCCGATGTAGTAAAGCGCGGTTTCAGAAAGGCCTGCATATTTATCGCCTTGGAAAATATTTTTTCCGTCTTTGCTTAACGACATATTACAGTGCATACCCGAACCATTATCTCCAGTAATTGGTTTGGGCATAAAACACGCTGTTTTACCGTGCTCTAACGCAACGTTTTGTACGACATGTTTATAAATTTGAGTTTCATCCGCTTTTAAAGTTAGCGTATTAAATTTAGTCGCAATTTCGTTTTGCCCCGCAGTAGCCACTTCATGATGATGGGCTTCAATGACTAATCCCATTTCTTCTAAAATCAAGCACATTTCAGAACGAATATCGTGCGCACTATCAATCGGTGCAACGGCACAATATCCACCTTTTTTCAATGGGCGATAAGCGTTATTGCCTTCTTCATATTTTTTATTCGTGTTCCAAGCAGCTTCTATATCATCAATAGAAAAAGACGCTTTATTCATTGATACATTAAAACGCACATCATCAAATAAGAAGAATTCAGGCTCTGGACCAAAAAAAGCTTGATCAGCAATACCTGTTGAACGCATATAATTTTCTGCACGAATTGCAATAGAGCGCGGATCGCGATCATAGCTTTGCATTGTCGTTGGTTCATAAACACTACAACGAATAGAAAGTGTCGGAATTTGTGCGAATGGATCGACAACCGCCGTTTCAGCTATTGGCATAAGCAACATATCGGCTTTATTAATTGTCTTCCATCCTTCTACAGAGGAACCATCAAACATCTTGCCGTCTTCAAACATATCTTCATCAACAAGGCTAACTGGGATAGAAACACCATGTTCTTTACCTTTAATGTCAGTAAAACGAAGCAATACAAACCTAATATCATTCTCTTCGATCAATTTAAACACGGAAGCAATGGCATCTGACATAGTAGATCCTCTTTCTATATAAAAAATTAAGTAAGCATTATAGTCTAATCAAATCTGACTTTCATTAGATTTGTTGTGGCGTTATAGTAAAAAGCACGGAAAGCCTGTATAATAGCTGCTATTAAAAATAAGTTGTATTTTATTCAATGAACGGTACAATATGCCCAATCAATCAATCAATCAATCAATCAATCAATCAATCAATCAATCAATCAATCAA